>Ga0207421_10000033_pt1 | contig 140174 bp, 123 predicted proteins | sample SodLakKL_010_SED_4_FD_187542 | JGI IMG/M metagenome (GOLD analysis project Ga0207421, IMG submission 187542) | Alkaline sediment microbial communities from Lake Tanatar, Kulunda Steppe, Russia - 8KL_010_SED (SPAdes) (version 2) | ecosystem: Environmental > Aquatic > Non-marine Saline and... | reverse complement strand
AGGTGGAGGATGCTTCCTCGCGCGGAGGCGGCGCATCAATTCCCATGCGCTCCGCACGTATGCGGACAAGCGTCGGCTGCAGGGCGCGCACGGTGCCTGCCACGATGAACAGCACAGCGGTGACGACCAGGAAGCCCCAGAACGGATGCCCCAGCAGCCACCCCGCTCCGATGGCCAACGTAACGAGCAAGAACAGCGCAGCCAGTGCACCTACAATAGCCACGATCACCCCCACCACGGCACGGTTCAGCTTAAGCTCAACCGTCTCCTCTATCTCCATCTGTGTGTGGCGGGCTTTGAGCTCAACCCAGGCGGTCAGGTCTTCAGCCAGGCCGCGCGTCTCGTCGGTAACACGCTGTAGTCGTCCAGGTGCTGAGGGCGACGTGAGGCTTTCAGATGTACCGTGGGATTCTTCGGGTAGTGACTCCATACGGTCCGCGGTGCATGAGGAATGAGGGATGAGAGGCGCGCCGCACTGAATGCCTAATGGGCTGCGCGCTGATGCGATGTAAAGGATACACATATTTTGGACGGTAGGCGAACCGCCAGGCATCCTTCAACAGGCTATAAAGTAGACTATTCGGTGACGAATTATGCCGTTGCGTTTCCAAAAAACGATTAACTTACGCCCTTCATGCCAGACTTCCGCGCAGAATCTACACCGAACCCGAATAGCCTAAAGATGACGACGGACGCGGGGCCGTTTATTGAAGATGGCATGGAGTCATTCAACACCCTGGCCGAAGCAGAAGGCCATCCATTGGGGGATCCGATGCTACGCATTCCGGGCGTCGACAACGTCTTCATCCTTCCTCAATTCCTCACCGTAACAAAGCAGCCTGCGGCGGCTTGGGAGAAGGTACTGCCCAAAGTAAAGCAAGTGCTGCAGTCTTATTTTGATCAGGCATGACCGTTATAGCGCCCGGTACGAGCGTTGCTCGGCGGCAAGGCCGCATCCGTCACATGTTCTTGGCGGTGCTGCCTGAAGCCGCCAGTGCTTCAAGGAAGTGCACCAGCTGATCGTTGGATGTGTGGCCTTCGATAGGTGGACGGTGAGCTGTGCCGGGATGGATAAGGGGAATTTCAGAGGGCACCCCCTTCGTCTGTGCCGCCACATCGTCGGCTGCAATGACGAGGTGAAGATCTGAGGGCAACTGGGGGCCGATCTCGGTAAACGACGCATACGGCACCCAACGTATGTGGCCGGGGGATTGGATCTCTGCCTCCCCCTTGCTCACCAGAAACCCCAGGTCATCGTTGTAGCCATGCGGGACGTCCAGTGCCTCGAGCATGGCCTGCTGCATTTTTAATCGCCCGGGAGTGTCTTTATGTGCCGGGTAGATGGCGCGAAAATGCGCACAGGCTTCCAGGAATCCATCCGGCTCAAGACCGGCTGGTGCGAACAGTAGCCGGGGAGATGCATCGCCTTTGCCATCATAGAGCAACGCGTCCTCGGCCAGGTGCTCCCATGTTTCGTCGCTTGGGTTTTCTACAATGGCGACTGTGGTGCGGCTTCCCAACCTTAGCTGGGGGATATCTTCGGTGTCGGGTTGTGAAGTTAAAATTGATTTTGCAATAACGGCATTACAAGAACGTTTTTCCTCCGCAGTAGCTAACGAGAAAATAGGCGATCCCAGAAGAGCGGTGACGGCATCCGCAATCGCCGGGAGTAACGAAGGAAAAGCGTCTGGTGGACGGTACTGCACCGTATGGCCAGCGAGAACCAAAGCAACCCACACGTTGAAGGTCGCCAGCGGCGTTGCCGCCCCATCCAGCAGCGCCACTGATTGCGGCGTTGCCGCTTGCGGTATCTCTGCCGCCCACGCGGTAAGCGCCTCCTCTGTTAGCGTATGCATACGCTGATTGATCGTAAAGGCCATCGCCTCGGCCGTACAGTGGTTCTCCGCAGCACGCGCCGCCGTAACGGCGGCCTCTCGCTCCGGATGGTCCGGCTCTCGCCAATCGGCGGCTACTGCCGCAAGCGCAGAGATCCGATCAGCAACTTCAGGGAACGACATATAGGCAGTAGGCCCGGTTACAATGAGCGACCCATGAGATACCGTTACAGCTTTATGGTACAGCCGAAGGCTCGCGTGCTCGACGTGCTGGGGGTATCACCGGTTGCTACGGCGGCGACGGCATCCATCAAGTAGGCCTCTTGCACACTGCCGGGATCGCCTGGGGAGTCATCAACCGCGCCACGGTACACCAGGCTCTCGTCTGCATTGAACAAGAACACATGAGGCGTGCGCGAGGCCCCAAAGGCCCGGGCTACGACCCCGCCCTCATCCTTCAGGTAGGGCATTGGGTAATCCGCGTCGTTTGCACGCTGCTGGTTCGCCTCGCGTGATTCGTCGGGGAAGGCGTTGGCGTCATTTGAGTTCACGAGCACAACAGCGATAGCGGCCTCATCAGCCCGTTCAAAAACCTCAAGGATCCGCTCTTCGTACCGGTCGACCCACGGGCATTGGTTACTCCAGAAAATAACGAGCGTCCCTCCTTCTCCGCGTACCGATGCCAGGGTTTGCTCACTCCCATCTGTAGCAATAAGCGGATGCGATGCCTCCGGCATGGAGGCACCGAGCGGAAGCTCTTCTTGTGCCTGCGTGGTCTGGCCCGTAAATAGCAATACAAAAAATAGCGTAGCAAGAGCGATAAACCGTTGCGTATTCATGGCGGGTACCATAGGGTCAGAGGGTGTACATCAGCTCTAAAGTCGCAAACAGTGTGCCGTACTACAGCTACGTTTTTTGCAGCGGGCGATAGAGGGTTTGCTGCACGAGCCATCGATTCAGGGCGATAAACAGGACCAGCACAACGGCCCACTGGAGGAGCACCGTCATTACACTAAAGGGTTCCAGGGGATTGTACCAGGTATCCGGTGCATAAATAGCAGCCGACTGGTACAGCCACCAGCCCAGTAGGATGACGGCCTGCAGGGGGACAGCCGTGCTAATGAGCATATCCCATCCGCGCCCCACGTTCCAATCGTTCGGACCTCCTTCAACGACCTCCGTACGAAACCGCGTCACCCCATAGCGCACGACCGCGAAGGCCACCATAGCGCCAGAGATCATTAACCCCACCCCCCATACAAAGTCCTGATTGGCGAACACGTCAAGGTTAACGGCGGAGGGAATACCCAGCAGGAAGCCCACGCTACCCACGGATAGCGCCGCCTTTGCCCGGGGTAGCCCGAGATCGGTAAAGATGCGCGTGGCCAGTTCAATCATCGAAATCAGTGAACTGAAGGCCGCAAACGCCAGCCCGAGAAAGAATAGCGTGGCCAGCGTGTTGCCGAAGGGGATGGTCGCAAATAGCTGAGGCATCCAGATGAAGGTGAGCCCTGTGCCTGCTGGGCCACTTGTTTGCATAACGTCCAACACCTCGCCGCGCGACATCTCGGCGCCCAGCACGGCAAAGACCGTAGCAAAAATTGTAATGGCGGCCACCAGTGATACAATATTGTTGCTGATGCCTGTGATAAAGGCATTCTGCACAGTACCGTGCTTATGCTGCATGTAGGCCCCGTAGGTCAGGATGAGCCCCCATCCCGCCCCGGTGTCCCACGCGTTTTGCGTGAGCGCCTCCAGCCAAAGTTGCGGGTTGGCCAGCGTCTCCCATTGGGGCGTAAACAGAAATGCGATCCCATCCCATGAGCCCTGCAACGTGATGGAGCGAATCAGCGCAATAAACAGAATGACAAGCAGCGTGGGAATAAGCACCTTGTTGATGCGCTCAATAGAGCTTACGCCCTTCCAGACGGCCAGCGCTCCGAGGCCAATGGCCAGCGCGTGGAAGAATACGGGCGTGCCTCCTGCCTGAAACGTGTCCCACACGCCCTGCGACGCCTCGTTGGTCAGCGGCAGTGGATTGGTCAGCATCTCCATGAAGTAAAAGACACACCAGCCCGCGACCACTGAGTAGTAAAACATGATCGCGGTGGCCACAAACCCGATGAACGCACCCATCCAACCAAAGCCATCGCCTGCGGCTTTCGCAATGGAGCCTACCACGCCTTTACGGCCGTTGCGACCCAGCGCATATTCGGCGATAATCAGGGGGATGCTCCATACCAACAAGAAGATTACCCAGGCCAGTAGAAACGCGCCGGCACCGTCTTCACCGCCATTTTGCGCCGCAATGCGCGGAAATCGCCAGATGTTGCCCGTGCCCACGGCAATCCCAATGACACTGAGGAGGAGGCCAACACGGGTGGAAAAGCGCTGTGCATCTGACGAGGCCATGGTGGAGGGCAACCGTAAGGGTAATAAGGTAAGTGATGAAGAGGCGCATGGCGGTGCTAACGCACAGGACTACGCTGACGGCGAACGCTCAGACGATGGGTCGTTTAAGGCCGCATGCGGCGAGTCCGGCGAGGCGTGGGCGCCGTTCGTAGCGGAACTCAGCGGCTGTGGAGGAGGCGCATCAGCGGCAGGAGGCGCCGGGGTGGCACGCCGCGGTTTATCCCCTGCTGCATCCTCGATGCGCTGCATGAGCTCGTCAGTGGCATTGGCGTAATCCCGCGCGCCACGCGAGTAGGGATCACGCTCAAAGACCGTTTCGCCCGCATCGTAGGTACGGGCCAGCGATGCACTTGTCCGGATAACCGTATCCATCACACGTTCCTGGTAACGTTTTCGCATGTACTGCCGATACTTACGGTGGGCGGTCTTGCGGGCATCCACCTGGGTAAATAAGAAATGCGGTGGGTGCAATTCGGGATTTAACCGCTCACGGACCATCGTGACCGTTTGCGCGGTCTGCTCGGCGCCGATAACAGGCTGGTACTCCGGTGTTACCGGAATCACGACGTGCTGGCTGGCGACCATCGCATTTAAGCTGTACACCGTGACGGCTGCCGCCGTATCGAACAAGATGACATCATACGTATCGTTCTGCTCAATGGCTTCCTTCGTCCACAACACGTCCGTTGGTTTATTCAGCGACCGCATGCGCTTCGTGAGCGTTCCTGTCGAAGGCAGCAAGTCAAACCCGGGCATTGACCGTGTGGGCAGGGCGCTGAACTTGATTTCGTGGTCAAAGAGCGCGAGCGAGGATTCGTCTGATGCGACGTCCGTGATGCCCAACATGCGGGTCAGAAAACTTTGGGGATCCAGGTCCACGACCAGCACGCGATGGCCGCTATGTCCAAGGGCTGCACCAAGATGAATAGTCGAGGTGGTTTTCCCCGTGCCGCCCTTGTGGTTACAAATAGATAAAACAATCATGCCCGGAAGAACCAACGGTCTGTGCATAAAATGGACGGCCCAAGTTACCGTGTGAAGGCTCCTGTGTCAAATGCTACCCTCTATTCATCATAAACGTACGGCGCCATCCTCTGGCCTCTTGATAGTGGGCGGGGTGTTGTTGGCTGCCAGCTACCCGGCCTATGGGTTCGGTATGCTGGCCTGGATTGCGCTCGTCCCTGCCCTCTGGCTCTGGTATCAGTCGCGCTCCGTAGCGGAAGGCGTTGGGCCTATTATCTCCCTTTTCCTCCTCACTTACGCGCTGGCCTTCTTCTGGCCTACGCTGCATATGTTCAGCGATCAAGGCGTGCTGGCTGTAGTGGGCCTGGTGATGTGGCCGGTGGCTATGACGTTGCCTTTTGCGCTGGCTCAGGCGGCCCGCCCGTACGTCACGCTGCCGCTTGCATTTGCATTTTTGGTTGCGAACGCAATCGGAATAGAATGGCTGCTGGCCCAAAGCCCCGTCACCTGGCCGTGGGCGCGCCTGGGCACCACGCAGGCGTCACTCATTCCCGTACTGCAGATTACGGCACTCGGTGGACCCTTGGCCCTATCGGTATGGCTCTGGTTGGTTAACGGATCGGTGTTTGCCATACTGGTGTCAGACCGACCCATGGGACGGGTAGGCGGCGTATTGCTTGCCGGAGGACTTATTACGCTGGTCTGGAGCGCCGGAGTGCTCACTGACGACCCGGACCAGCAGCCGGATACGGTTGAAGTCCTTTTCGTGGACCCCAACATCTCGGCTTCCGATTGGGCGGACCCCTACAACCGGGACCGAGTGGACCACCTTCGCGCACTGACGGACAGCATGATGCAGGCTGCCGACACGCCCCCATCGCTCATCGTGTGGCCCAGCGAGTCTTTGCCGGTATTCGGGCATCCCTCCTGGCGTCAGCAAATGATGCGGGACCTGGCGGCGTGGACGGACCGGCACCGGACGCCTGTCCTGACGGGTGCTGTGCTACCAGGGACCGCAGAAGATCCGTGGGGCCGCACCATCTCTTTTCACCGCAGTGTCGTGGCGCTACGGCCGGGCCAAGCGCCTCTCGTGCGCCATCAGCAGGCCCTCATGCCGTGGATCGAGGATTCACGCGGACACACGATGCCAGAGGGGCTCTTCCACCGGGTGCCCCCGCTGGACGGAATTCAGAAGTTTGAGCCCGGCACGGATGCCCGTCCTGTTCAGTTTCGTTTTATGCGCGTGGGGACCGTTGCTCTGGCCCTGGGTGCCGAAGGATTACGCCTCGTGCAGCCCCCAAAAGACAATATACCGGACTTGTGGATCGTCCAACCCCATGTAGCCACATGGCAGACGAGCCTCTCCCCGTCGGCTAATCATGCGCATGCCAAGATCCGTGCTGTAGCCTCGCGGCGCCCCGTGGTGACCGTCGCAAATGGGGCTGGGATTACGGTAATTACCGCCCGCGGTGAAGTAGCGACATCGGCAAGCGGACCGTCGACTGTCATTGTGCCCGTCCCTCGCGCCACCACACAGCCTGCTTACGCGCGCTGGCCGTTCGCACTGCCGGTCCTTGCCCTGCTGGTGATCCTCAGCGTAGGTGCCGTCGCGTGGCAGAGCCAGCGCCGTATCACCAGCATGCCCTTCCATACGGCGCGCAAACGCTCCAAGGGTGAGCTAAACCGGATTATGCAGCATCTTCCCCATTAAACCAAAACGCAAGGCAGCAGTGCACGCGAACGTCGTCATGCCTCTCAAGTACACGCGGTAAGCTTTCGACGACCACCGGGAATCGCACTGTGACGTTATCTACGCCCCTTATCCTTGCCTCTCAGTCTCCTCGCCGGCGCTTGCTACTCCAACGCCTGGGGATCCCTTTCACCGTAGAGCCAAGCGGTGCTAACGAGACCATCGATGAGCCGCTCTCACCCCCGGAAATCACTAAGGAGCTGGCCATCCGGAAGGGGCACCACGTGGCCCGCAAATATCCAGATGCCCTCGTGCTTTCCGCCGATACCATTGTTGAGCAAGGAGGGATTGTGTTGAACAAGCCGGCAGATACAACAGAAGCCACTACAATGCTTAGCCAGCTCAGCGGACGGGCCCACACAGTCATCACAGGAATTGCGCTGCATCATCAGACCTCCGATCGTGCCGTTGTACGGGCAGAATCCACGCGCGTCTACTTTGCACCGCTTTCCTCTACTGAAATCGACCGGTACGTGGCGTCGGGCAGCCCGCTGGATAAAGCCGGAGCGTATGGCATCCAGGATGACTACGGAGCCCTGTTTGTACGTCGTATTGAGGGGGACTACTACAACGTCGTAGGCCTGCCGCTCCACCGGCTCTACCAAATGCTGCGGAGTCACTTTGGGGATCTGATTCGGGGGTAAGATGGTACCCATCCCTTTACAAAGATGATGATGTTTCCTTCTGTATGCCCCAGTTTTCCGACCTCACGCTTCTTCTCATTCAGGCGCGCGACACGCCTGAAATGGAGCATCAGGAGCAACAATGTTTCATCGAACGATCCGGTATTGCGCCCCATCAATTACGCTCGCTGAATGTGGTGCGGGATTCACTTGATGAGCAGCAGCTGGCAGATGCTGACGCGCTTCTTATCGGCGGTGCTGGTGAGTATTCCGCCTGGCACGACTACGCCTGGATGAATGGCCTGCTTTACCTGATTCAACAGTCATATAAAGAAAAGTTACCCACCTTTGGGTCCTGCTGGGGGCACCAACTCATGGCCCGTGCCCTGGGCGGTGAGGTGGCGTACGACCACGAACGGGTCGAATTTGGCTGTTGCGAGGTTCAGCTCACAGAAGCAGGACGAGAGGATCCCCTCTTCGGGACGTTTCCAACGGTGTTCAGAGCCAACATGGGCCACCGCGACCGCGTGATCCGTTTGCCGCAGGGCGCCGTTGAATTGGCGCGGAACGAGACGCAGCCGAATGAAGCGTTTCGCATGCACGACGCTCCCTTTTACGGGACTCAGTTTCACAGTGAACTGGATGCCGAGCGCGAGCGGGAGCGCCTCATTGCCTACCGCGCACACTACATCCGTGAGCTTGGCAGCGAGGAGCTCTTCCAGGATGTACTTGATGATCTGGCGGAAACCAGCGAGGTGGATTCACTCATCTCTGATTTTCTACACCACTGGGTTGTTGTGCCGGCAGAATGACTCATGGTGCCTGTTCTTGGACGCAATACGGTGGAAGTCGAGCCTACGGACGGCGGCCGGGAGGTATACGGCCGTTCACCTCACCTGCGATTGGACACGCGCCTTGTCTAAATTCGGTGGGGTCTTTGGTAGATGGCGATCTACAGGGCACTCTTTCCCTGTTCCTGTGATTGAGCGCTGGTTCAAGCAGGGTGATGTTGTGAGCCATCTCGGCGCATTTTGTCTAACTGTTACTGTTTTTGTACATTAAGGACTTTGCAATAACGGATATTAAGAGCCTTCTCATTTGCCTCGGGCATTATGAAGAGGGCGACGCGCTATTGCCCTCTTTACCTTTTCGGAGCCGTATTCCCCCGCCGCCGTATTCACCCGACAAACCCGGATTGAGCTGCCCTGCTTTCCGTGTCGCCCATATTAGCGAACACGGCGGTACGTCACCTCCGCTCGATCCGCGGTCCCCCCTACGGGTGGATTCGGCTTACGAACCGTAACCTCCACTGCGTCGACCTGCGCCTGCGTCTCCAACACCTTCTCCGCGATGAGGTACGCCAACCGCTCGATAAGATAAAACTGATTCTGTGTGACGAGGCCCTCCACCAGGTCGTAGATCGAGCCATAATCGACGGTAGCGTCAAGGTTGTCTTCCTGACCGGCCCTCTCAATGGAGAGGTCCATTGCCACATCGACCTCATAGCGTCCCCCGATGCGATGCTCCTCCTGCATAACGCCGTGATGTGCATAAAATACGGCGTTTACCAGTCGAACGGTACTTCCTGCCATGGTCCCACTCCTTCAATGTCATTCGAAAAACAGTAGCTCGGGCCCTACCCTTCCGACTGGACCGGGACCTCAAAGGCAGGAATTTTCGATAGCTCACGAAACGCCCGTAACCGCTTATGAATCGCTTCGTGCTCCATATTCAGTAGACGCTCGGGCCCGAACGCCTCCACGACGAACGACGCCATGGCGCTTCCATAAATCACCGCACGCTTGAGGGTGGGCGTGTCGATGACGCCTTTCTGCGCAAGATAGCCGACAAAGCCCCCGAGAAAGGTGTCGCCCGCCCCTGTAGGATCTTGGATATCTTCAAGCGGGAACGCGGGGGCGCTAAACATAATGCCATCCGTAAAAAGCATGGCCCCGTGCTCCCCTTTCTTAATCACGAGTATGTCAGGGCCAAGAGCACGGATTTGTGCGGCCGCCCGGATGAGGTTGGGCTCGTCTGCTAATTCGCGGGCCTCGGCATCGTTTATAATCAGGCAGTCCACCTCAGCCAACAGCTTGCGGAGGCTATCTGGCGTCTGCTGAATCCAGAAGTTCATGGTGTCCGCCACCACAAACGCAGGGGCATCCACCTGATGCAACACACTCCGCTGGACAGACGGATCAAGATTTCCAAGACAGACGATGGACGCAGCCCGGTAGGACGCAGGGACCGTAGGGTCAAAGCCCTCAAGCACATTTAGATCAGTAGCCAGCGTATCGCGCTCGTTCAAGTCATAGTGGTACCGGCCGCGCCAGGCAAACGTCTTCTGGTCTGAGCGCAGTTCCAGCCCCTCCACGTCGATGTTTCGTTCGTGCAGAGCCTGCAGATAGCTCTCCGGCAAATCATGCCCCACCACGCTCACGAGTTGGATCGTCTCATAGAAGTAGGAGGCAGAGAGCGTCGCATACGTGGCACTGCCCCCAAAAATATTTTCTGCGGTCCCGAAGGGCGTCTCTACAGAATCGAGGGCAACGGTCCCTACAACTAAAATGCTCACGGTATGACGTACGCTTGATGAGTAAAGAAGGCAGTTGGACAAACCCCACACAAGGTAGGGGCTTGCGCCCAGGATGTCGGCTGTTCGCAGAAAAAAGTGATGAAATCACATAGAAAAGGCTGCAAGCGCAGATAGTCAAACGCTTGCAGCCCACAGTGCAGCCTTACTTGCGGTACCAGTCCGATACTTTTTTGACAATGACTGCGGCAGCGGCCGTCTTAGCGGCGTTTTTAAGCGCCGTCATAAATGTCAGGCCTTGCTCCGTGGCTGTATCCGCCGCTTCCTTCACAGATGCCTTCATCGACTCCGCGACCGGATCAGCGTCTTGCTTCGCTTGGGAAACCGCCTTGCTTAGCTCGCCGGTGGCCTCCTCAGCCAGCTTCCGACCCTGTGCCACCGCACGCTCGCGGTACGTACCAGCCGTTTTGCCGGCCGCTTGCGCTACTTTCGTGGCTTCCTCAGAGAACTGCTGCCCAATACCCTCCGACCGTTCCTGCGCAATTTCACTCCATTCCGCGGCGAGCGTTTGAAGCCGGTCGCTGAGCTCGCGGGCACGCCCGCTGGCATCCTTACCGGCCTTCTCCGCATAGGTGCGCGCTTGTTTGGCTAACCGCTCAGCCTCTTTGCTTGCACGCTCCGAGAGCGGCGGTGGCGGGGCCGGGCGCGTGGCTTTGTACACCAGCGCTCCCACCGTGAGGCCAAGCGCAGAAGCCAACGCCACGGCGGCGACGGGGTTACGGCGAATCCAGGCTTCGAGGCGCGACCCAGACTGGGCTGCGCGGGCGTCGGCTCCTTCGTCTCTGAGCGAACCAAGCGCACTGTCTAACTCCTTCCGTGCGCGGTGATACGTATCGGCTATTTCATCCGCCTTCTCTTTTGCCTTTTCCTGGGCGTGTTCCGTACCCTCAGAGGCCGCTTTGCCCATTGTTTTCTTGGCTTCTTCAGCCGACGCTTTGGCTTTGTCGGCTCCTTCAGCAGCAGCCTCTTTCGTATCCTCTACCGCTGATGCCGCTTTGTCCTTTGCCTCTTCGATGGTTTCCTCGGCTGAGGCCGCCAGTTCTTCGGCGGTTTCCTCCGCACTTTCTTTGACTTCGTTGGCCTTCTCCTTTGCGGTCTCGGCCGCCTCATCAATATTCAGCGAATCGTCCTTCGCTTCAGGAGACTCAGCGCTCTCGGGTTTCTTTTTTTGATCAGACATAAGAGTCAGGGGCTTAAGTGGGTAAGAATAATGTACGCTGCAAAGCAGAAAAAGGAGCTACAGGTTGTCAGCGGCGGCGTGCCAGGAAGGCCACAAGGGCTCCCACAGCAAACGCGCCTGCAACGGTCTCAACCGGCTTACCGCGCATCGTGCTCCGTCCCCGCTCGACGAGCCTTTCGGCCTGAAGCTGTGCCTCTTGTGCCATAGTGGCCAGTTTGATGTAATACTCTGCCCCAAGCATCTGGGCTCTTAACTTCAGCATTTCGGGATCAAGCGATCCCTTACCGACATCACGCATGTCACCCAGGTCAAACGGGGGCAGCTCGTCATCGAACGCTTCCGCAAACTCATCAGGAAACGGTTCAAAATCGGGCGCGTCGCCATCGCGAGTAGCGCCAAAAGGGGATGTATTGTCAGGCGGCATACGAGGTATGGGGTAAGTAGGGGAGTATGGTCAACGGTAATTCACTCCACCGCACGCATGATGTTCACCGAAGGCGCCGAAGCGGCAATAGGTTTCAGGAGATCCCGCCTTTCGACATGATTCTCAACAATGAACCGCGCGAACCCTCTCGGAAGTCCTTGCGTTCACTGCTCCGTAACATTGATGGGCCCCCACTTCCCGTCACTGATCCTGTTGTGCTGCTCTTGCCCCCATCCTCTCGTTATGCACATCGCTCTTCTGCGTGCTTTGAGTCGTGCCCTGCTCCTGGCCATCGTCCTGACGTTTGTTCTCCTTCCCGCCGGAGCCCAGGCACAATCGTTCAGCAATTCCTCGTCGGGTGACTTTTCTGAAGCGTACGCCCTGTATAATCAACAGGTCTATGGTGCGGCAGCGGATGCCTTCCGGAGCTTTCGCCGTGCCAACCCCCGCCATATTCGGGCGGCCGACGCGCTATATTTTGAGGCAAGTGCCCTGCTGGCGACAGGGCGCGAAGAAGCCGCCGTGCAGCGCTTTCGCCAGTTTCAGCGGCAGTATCCTGCACATCCGCTCGCGCAAGAGGCACAGTTGGCGCTGGGGCAGTATTTTTACGAGAACGCACAGTACGAACAGTCCATCGCAACGCTCAGCAACGTTGTTGCAGATCGGCCCTCAGATGCAGTAGCAGCGCAGGCGCTGTATTGGATGGGGACGGCTGCCGCAGAGCTTGGGCGCGACGATGAGGCCATCGGCTACTGGCGCCGCGCCGCGAACGAATACCGCCAGACGGAAACCGCTCCGATGGCGCTGTACGCCATTGCGTTTACGCAAGTAGAGCGCGAGCGGTACGATGAAGCTGCTCGCGAGCTGGAGCGCCTGGCCGATCGCCACCCCGACTCGGCGTTTGCCCGCGACGTGGGGTTGGCATTGGCGGAAGCGTATTACGAGCTCGAGGATTATGACCGGGCCGTGCGGGAAATCCGGCAGCGGTTGGGGCAACTGGAGGGCGAAAGCCGCGAGCGGGGCTACTTCCTGCTGGCCGAGTCCTACAATCAACTCCGTGACAGCCAGAACGCCATTCGCTACTACCGCCGCTTCACGGAGGGCAACCTGGAAAGCCCCTTTTATCATCGTGCGCTCTACGGCCTGGCATGGAATTATCACTTTGAGGGTATTTACCAGTGGGCGGCTGAGCGCTTCGCAGAAGTAGCCGAAGGCGCTACGGAGGAGCTGGCTGAATTGGCCGCCTATTATCAAGCGATCAACCTAAAACTGGCACGAAACCTCAGCGCAGCTACGGAGGCGTTCCGCGAAGTGACGGAGCGGTGGCCGTCAGGCTCAAAGACGGCCGAAGCCCTGTACGAGCTGGGCATGACCGAATACGAGCAGCGCAATTGGGATGAAGCCGCGGAGGCCTTCACGCGAGTAATTCAGTCGCACGACGACTCGGCGGTGTATGGCGATGCGCTACGGATGCGCGGATATGCCAACATCGCCCGCAACCAGACCGACCAGGCGTTTGCTGACTTCGACGCCGCCGTAGCCCTCGACGCCGCCCCCGCTGCGTTGCGCGAGGAGATCGCTTTCCAACGTGGTTGGCTACAGTACCGCACGGGCGATTACGACGCGGCCTATGCGACGTTTTCGGAGCTTGTAGAAGAAGGCATTGACGGCCCCCGCCCTGGTGAGACGCTCTTCTGGCGGGCTGAGAGCCAGTATCAGCGGGGGAACCACGCTGCAGCGGCCGACCTGTTTACTCGGTATCTGCGGGAGCATCCAGGAGGAGCGTACGTGGAGGCTGCGTACTATGCCCTCGGGTGGTCCTACTTCCGGCAGCAGCGTTATGCAGACGCCGTTAACGCCTACAACCAATTCCTCCGCGCGTACCGGGAGGATGGCGGGGCCGTACCGTACCGCACCGACGCCATCCTGCGTCTGGGCGATAGCCACTACGCTCAACGGCAGTTCAGCGAGGCCATCGCTACGTACCGACAGGTGGTCGACGAAGGAAGCGACTATGCCCTCTACCAGATCGGGCAGGCCTATTATCACTCGGGCCAGCCCACGCAGGCCATCAGCACGTTCGAGCGCCTGCGCTCCAGCTTTCCACAAAGCCAGTTTCGCAACCAGGCGCTCTATTCGCTGGCCTTCACCAAATTCGAGAATCAGCAATACGAGGAGGCCATTGAAGCGTATCGGGCGCTGATCGACGAGCGCCCCGGGGCCGAACTGGCCGCGGAGGCGCAGTACGCTATTGGCGATGCCAACTTCAATGCCGGACGGCTGACAGACGCGATTGAGGCCTATGAAGAGGTACTGCAAACCTATCCCAACACCACCGTCGTGGCCGATGCCGCCTCGGGTATTATGTTCGCCCTGGTGGCAGATGGCCGGATAGAGGACGCCGACGACATCATCAATCGCTTCGCTGAGCGGAACCCAGATTCCCCTATTGTGGATCAGATGCGGTTTCGCCAAGCTGAAGTCCTCTACCAAGACGGGCGTTCCAACCTGGCCCTACAGAAGCTGCAGCAGTTCGTCCGCACATCGGAGAATGTGGACCTGCTTCCGGACGCCTACTTTTACCTTGGCGCTATCTACCAGGAACGGGATGAGCCCGAGCAGGCGGCGGTCTACTTTCGCCAGATTGTGGATGCGTATCCCCTGAGCGACCAGCGTCTTGCGGCGGCTCGTCAGCTTGGGGCGCTTTACATGGAGACGGGCCAGTATGAACGGGCGCTTGCGGCCTTCCGGACGCAGGAAGAAAGCAGCGGCGACAATGCCCGGCGGTTGGCCGAGGCACGGTATGGACAGGGCCAGGCGCTATTGCAACTGGGCCGCGTGGCCGATGCGCGCGATCTCCTGCAGCAAGCCGTGGATGCCGCACCCGACGAGCAAACGGCTGCCCCCGCTATGCTGGGCCTGGGCCGTGTAGCAGAGGAGGATGGCCAACTGCAGGGGGCGCTGGAACGCTACTCCCAGGTGGCAAGCCTGCGGCAAGATGAAATCGGTGCGGAGGCCCTCTACCGCTCCGGCGTGATAGAGCGTCAACGGGGCAACACGGAACGCGCCGTTGAAATCCTCTCCAGCGTCCCAGCACGGTTCGGGAGCTTTACCGAGTGGGTCGCGCAGAGCTATCTCGAGCAGGCCCGTGCCTTCCGTGAGATGGATCGACCCGGTGATGCACGCCGCATCTACGAGCGGGTCCGCGCCGAATTTGGCGGTACGCCCTTCGCACAGACCGCCGAAACGGAGCTACAGCGTCTGTAATTCTTCCTTTCGAATGATTCGTTTTTCGATGTTTTCCTATCTCATACCCTCTCGCGTTCTGTTGTGGCTCGCGCTGGTCAGCCTCCTCATGGCGTTTCCCACGGCGCAGGCGCAAGACGCTACGGACACCGCTGCCTCTGACACCACCGCCCTGCCCAACATCGCACCGCAGGAGGTTGAAATCCGTGGACAGCTGGAGACCCGGTTTCCCCGATTGGAGCGCCAGCCCCTCGTGGGCTTTAACCCACCCCCGCGCGTGCCCATCCTCTCGTCCGATCGCCGACCGTTGATTGGCGAGTACCGACAGGGTACCGCCGATCTTCCCGGCAGCCCACTACGCCGCCCCGATATGGCACCCCGGTCATTCCACACAGGCACGCCGCTCGTCGGGCAGGTGGAGGCGCTCAGTGGTCGCTACTTTGATCGGCAGGTGCATGGCCGGATGCTCGTGCCCCTATCACCGGTCACCCAATTTCGCGCTCGGCTCTCTTACCGCGGCAACGAAGGGCATACCCCCGACAGCGGCCTCCCGGACGCAGCCTCTTCAAGCGATGACTTGGAAGCACGTGCAGGCCTTCGCTTTCAGGGGCACCGCCTTTCGGGAGGATTGGATGCGGAGGGCTTTGTGAAAAACTATGCGCTGTTTGGGGCCGTGGCTCAGCCTGATGTAGCCATCCCCAGTCGTGACACGTACGGCGGGAGGCTCCGCGGCGAAGTATCGGTGGATCGGGATCGCCTCGCTGCTGAGGCCAGCGCGGGTGCTGGGCTCTCTTCACTCAGCAGTGACCGCATTGGAGGGGGGCTGCAAAGCCCGGGCAACCGTGCGGCAGCCACCATCGATGAGCAGCGGTTGCATGTGGATGGGCGGCTGACCGTGCCGGTGGGGCGCTTTGCGCTGGACGGCTCCGGCGCCTACGACGGGTCGAACTTTGACATGCAAAGCACAAACCCACAGTCCGGCTGGGTGCATCGCTACGGCGGCACTGGGGCGGTGCGCTGGCAACCGCGCCCCGACGTCAACCTGCGCGCCGGCGCTCGGGTGTTCGGGTTCCAAGATGATACTGGCCCCGCCACGGAAACAGAAGTGTATGTAGCACCAGACGTTGCGGTCGACTGGTATCCTGGTCAGCACCTTCACCTCTATGCCTACAACGAACCGGGCACTACGCGGCATGATTTGCAGCACGTCGTGAATGAGAGCCCCTTTGTGACCAATCAGCCCACCTTCCGCCCGACGGTGCGCCTCTGGAATACTCATGCCGGCGTGCGCACCTTTCTCGGCCCTATCCAAGTGGGCCTGGAGGGCGGCTACGAGCAAAACCCTGTTCGCCGGTTTTATCAGTCCAGCGCGGTAGGTGAGGCGCTGGTGATCCAGCCCACGTACGACGAAGCCCGGATCCTTTCTGGTACGGTTGAGCTTTCCATGGGCCTCACTACAGGTCTGCAGGCTGCGGCTTCCTACACCTACCGCGACGCGGTGCTGACCGCCCGTAATGATGCCCCAATCCCGTATCTGGGAACCCACCTGGCCACCTTTTCTCTGATCCAATCGTTCGCCAATCAGCGCGCATTGGTCGAGGTGGAAGGAACCCTCGAGAGTGATCGCGTGGCCTCTCCCACCGCTACTGAAACACTCGATCCGTTCATCGGCCTGAACATCAGCGGATCGTACAATGTTACCAGCGCGCTCAGCGTCGTTGGGCGCGCCCACAACCTGATTGGCAATCGTCTGGAGCGATGGGAGAATTACCCCCAGGCCCCACAGACTATTTCGCTGGGCCTTCGCATTCGCTGGTAACCGCGTGGGTTGCAGCCGTCCCCGGCGCCATTGTATGTTTCCAGACGACACGTCATCTGAAGTGCCGATTCCTCTCGTACTGTTCACCAAGCCCGTAGCCCATGCCTGCCATTTCTCGCGACCAGGTGGTAGCCGCGCTCGCCGAAACGCTCCGTGATCGCCTCAGCGCACGAGACTCTGTAGAGGTGCCCGGGTTGGGCACCTTTAGCGTAGCGCATAAGCCCAGCACCATCAAGGAAATTGAAGGCGAGACTGTACTCACGCCTCCTGAAGACCACCTTACGTTCACGCCAGCCCCATCCGCGGACAGCGCGTGAGCGCGCGTCCTGCCTTTCATCCTGCCGCATGTCCCTTCCCCTTATGGCCGACACCGTCGTCGAACAAGTCGCCGAGCGCCTTGACATTCCCCCCTCGGAAGCCCGTCTGGTACTCAATGCCCTCTCCAAGCTGATCCATCAACAGGCCGCACAGGAGGGCCGTGTGCGGGTGCCAGGCATCGGCATTTTCGAGCGCGTTACAGGAGATGATACGCTCCAGTTTACCCCCGATGCCGCCCTTGAGCGGGTGGTGAACCACCGCTATGCAGGAATGGCACCCGCCGCTGCTGCACCGTCCGTAACGGAAACGGACGCGGCAGAAACGGACGCAGCTCACCAGGAGGGGTCCGCCACTGAACGCGAGGAGGCAACGGCTGACGAGCGGCCCGCTCAAGAAACGCCGATTCCTACCGCCCCCGTGAAGGATCCCAGGGTCGAGGACGCGCCCGTGGAAGACGCAGCAGATGCCGCTGAAGATGAATTACAGCCTCCATCAGACCAGCCGGATGGCGACGACACCAAGGGACCGGACACGGAAGACGATCCTCGAGTGGCGCCGGAAGACGATACGCCCGCCGAAGCAGAGACCGCTGAGGAGCCCGATGCCGTGCCTGTGGTGGCCGGTGCAGTGGCCGGTGCAGGCGCCGACGAATCGGCCGAGTCCAAGGACGAACCCGTCGACGCCGATGAGCCTGAGGCAATCGAAGCGCCTGATACCGTGACAGAGGAAGCCGCACCGAACCGAACGCCAGCCATTATCGGGCTGGTGCTGGCGTTCCTGTTGGCGGCAGGCGCTGCCTGGTGGCTGCTCACCGACGAACCTGCCACGGCACCAGAAACGCCAGATATGGCCGTCGTTGAGCCTGAGCCAGCGGACGAGACCGAACAGACGCCTCCTGATGCTGCCCCGGACCCCGCGGAGGCTGACAACGGTGACGCTGAGGCCCTTGAGGAAGCGGTGGTGCCAGATGCACCTGATGCGCTGGCTGATGGCGTGTCCAGCGATGACTTACCCGATGGTGCAGGGACTATCGACCCAACACTTGGCGGATTTGCCCTCGTAGTGGCATCCGTTCCCTCGGAAGCGGACGCCGAGGCTATCGAAGCCAACTACCGGGATACAATTTCCGACGATCCGCTGCCCATGGCCGTCCTGGTGTCGCAGATTGGAGACGCCACCCGCTACCGCGTGGGCGTTGGTCAGTTTGCAACCCAGGAAGAGGCCCTTGCTGCACGCGATACCCGCGCCGACGTCTTGCCAGGCGACGCCTGGGTGCTCCGTCTCACGCCGGCTATGGCACGTAACTAACCCCCTCCATCGAACGCTTACTTCGCTTTTTTATGCTGTCTCTGTCTATTGCACTATTGCAGGCGATGCCCACCCCCGGCCCTGAAGGCCCGCCCGCCGAGGAATCGATGACCCTGTTTGAAACGATCCTTCAGGGCGGATGGGTGATGATCCCCATCGGGATTCTCTCTGTGCTCGCGATCTATCTATTCATCGAGCGGATGATTACGATCCGAAAAGCGGCTGCCGACCCCGAGTCCGTCACCGCACGCGTCCGCGACTACGTACAGTCGGGCGACATCCGCGGGGCCATCAGCTTCTGCACTCAACACGACCGGCCAATCACCCGGATCTTGAAGCGCGGCCTCGAACGCCTCGGGCGCCCCATCTCCGAGATCAAGGACGCTGTGGAGGCCGAAGGCAAGAACGAAGCCTTCAAGCTGGAGAAGCGGACGGATTACCTTGCCAGTATCGCAGGGATTGCCCCGCTCATCGGGTTCTTCGGTACCGTGCTCGGGATGATCTCCGCCTTTCAGGAGATCCAGCGCTTTCAGGGGAATGTGAACGCCAGCGTGTTGGCTGGGGGCATCTGGGAGGCTCTGCTGACGACTGCTTTTGGGCTTGCGGTAGGGATTCTCGCGCTCTTTTTCTACAATTACGTGCTTAGCCGCATCAAGCGTCAGGTAAACGACATGGAGCGCACCGCAACCGATTTTATCGACCTGCTGCAGGAGCCTGCCACAAAATAACAGACGCCCACTGCCTTCCCGCGTTGCTACACATAGCCCATGGATTTCAATTTCTTAGAAAAGAAGGAGCCCCTCAGCGTCTTCAGTTTGGCTGGACTGGCCGACATTATTTTGCTGTTGCTGATCTTCTTTCTGCTCACGTCCAACTTCATCCCCCAGTTTGGCATCCAGGTCAACCTGCCCCAAACCGACGCCTCCACACCAGCAGAGGCTGTGCACGTGAACGTCGCGATCACCGATGATGGGCGGTTTTACGTGGAGCAGGACGAGGTCACGCGTGAGGCCCTGATGGCCCAGATTCGGGATGTGCGCGGCGACCGCCAGTCGTTGCTGCTGCGTGCCGACCGGGCGGCCACGGTTGATCAGTTTGCCGCCGTCGCGGGCGTGGCCCGCGCTTTAGATCTCCGCGTCCTTATGGCTACCGATCGAGAAGACTTGCGCCCATGACCCGCGTGTCCTGCGCCTAACCGCCCACCATGGGGGGTCATGCGGCTGGCGTTGGTTTTTTCGCACGTGAAGGCGTCGGCAGTTTCGCCTGGATGGCTGCGGGGACGGCTTTCTGCGCCGCCCGGGTGGCGGGCACGGCCACCTGCGTGTCGGCCTGGTGCTGGTCGAAGTTCATCAGCACCTCCAGCACACCCGCCTTATCATCCTCTTGCATGAGCAGGTGGCGCAGCTTGCTGGCGTTGCGAAAGCCTTTGAAGTAGCCGCTGTACATGCGGCGCATCTCCAGCACACCGGTCCGCTCGCCCAGCCACTCGCACTTAAGGGTAAGATGCTCCGCCACCACGCTGATGCGCTCTTCCCACGTGGGCTCGGGCGGTACCTCTCCCGTCTCGCGGAATATCTTGGCGTCGCGAAAAATCCACGGGTTACCGATCGCCCCGCGGCCAATCATGACGGCGTCTACTCCGGTCTCGTTGAACATCGCCTCAATGCGCTCCGGGTCCAGAGCATCCCCGTTCCCGATCAGCGGGATGTCGCGCACGCCCTTCTCCTTTAGCTTGCGTAGCCAGGGCCACCGCGCCTCGCCTTTGTACATCTGCGCCCGTGTCCGGGCATGGACGGCCAGGGCCTTAATGCCACAGGCTTCCAGCATACGAGCCACCTCCAGGATCTGGATGGACTCGTCGTTCCAGCCCAGGCGGGTCTTCACGGTCACCGGCCGCGTGGCTTCCTCCACCACCGCTTGCGTGATGGCCTCCATCTTAGGCAAATTCCGCAAAATACCGGCCCCACCATCCCTGCACACAATCTTCCTCACCGGGCATCCGAAGTTAATGTCGATCACGTCGGGGCCGATGGCATCCACCAGCGGCGTGGCGGCCCGCACCTGGTCGAGGTCGCCACCAAAGATCTGGATCCCGACAGGCCGCTCCTCCTCGTAGATGTCGAGTTTCTGGTGCGCATCGTCCGCATCGTGGATCAGCCCGCCGGAGGAGATAAACTCCGTGTACATCATATCCGCGCCAAAGCGCTTGCAGAGCATCCGGAAGGGCGGATCGCTGACGTCTTCCATGGGCGCCAGAAACAGCGGGCGCTCACCAAAATCAATGGGGCCAATATGCATGAAACGAAGGCTGGTGGAGCTATCAGGAATAGAGGCCGGTCAAACCAAGCGGATTTTGGGGCTGTTCCGCGATCAGGCCTTGGGGGCCGCGGTCCGGTCGTAGAAGGGGTTCTCGTCCGGCGTTGACACGCCCCGATACATGGCGCTGTATTTTACGTAGCGGGCCGCGTACTGCGCTACCTTTGCGACCTCCGCGTCCGTGAGAGAACGCACCACCTTGGCCGGACTCCCCAGCACGAGCGACCGTGGTGGAATCTCCGTGCCGCTCGTGATGAGCGCCCGCGCGCCGATGAGGACGTCCGAGCCAATCACCGCGTGGTCCATGATGACGGCGCCCATGCCTACGAGCACCCGGTCGTGGATCGTGCAGCCGTGCACCACCGCGCTATGGCCCACTGTGACCTCCGCCCCGATCCGCGTGGGCGCTACCTGGTTGCTGACGTGGACGACGGCATTATCCTGCACGTTGGAACGGGCACCGATCCGAATCCAGTTGACATCGCCGCGGAGCGTCGCGTTGTACCAGACGCTGGCCTCCTCACCCAGCACGACGTCACCAATGATATCGGCAGAGGGAGCTACAAACGCGGTATTCGGAATGGTTGGTGATACCTCAAGGAAGGGATGGAGCATAGCGCGGTCGAGTGGTAAAGGTGAGTCGGTGAGATCATCCAAAAGATGATAGCGGCCTCGTACGATGGCACACGTCAAATGCGTTGCCGGCGTGCCTGCCCAAGTTGAAGGGTGTGTACCCTACGACTGTTCGCCGCCACAATTGTCCCCAACCGTTAGGTCCGTCATGGAAAACAACCGTCCCCTGAAAGACGCTGTCGATTCCTATCAGCGCGTGCGCGAGTCGATGCAGCGCACCCGCAGCAACCTGCAAGAGGCTACGGAAAAGCTGGCGTTTGTGCGCAAGCGCCTCAAGGCCCAGCTGCACCTTATCCGCCAACTGCGGTATGAGCGGTTTGGCTGCCCATTGGGTGCGAGTGCGGCGGCGTGCGAGATTTGGAACCGGTACGGCCAGTACACGACCCGCAACTGACGGGGGTCAGGTAACCTCGTCGCCAAGCAGGGCTTTTAGCTCTACCAGTTTCATGAGCGCCTCGATGGGCGTCATGCGGTCAGGGTCCAACTGCCCGACCTGCTCCTTCAGCGCCTCGGCTTGCGGATCAGGCGGCGTATCGAACAGGGACCGCTGGAACTGGGGCTCATCCAGCTCCGGTACCTGGGGGCGCGCTGAGGATGGCAGTCCATCGCCAGACGCTTCAGCCTCGTCGACGACCCACTCCTGGCTCTCGAGCTGTTGCAACACCGACCGGGCGCGATCGATGACGGCTGGCGGCAACCCCGCCATGCGCGCCACGTCAATGCCATAGGAGTGATCGGTGCCACCGGCGACCATTTTACGGAGGAAGATGATGCGGCCGTCGTGCTCTTTCACCTGGATGCTATAGTTCTGCACCCGGTCCAGCCGGCCCGCCAGTTCGTTTAGCTCGTGGTAGTGCGTGGCGAATAGCGTGCGCGCCGCCACCTCGGGGTTCTCATGCAGATACTCCACCAGCGACCAGGCAATCGACAGGCCGTCGAACGTGCTCGTGCCGCGCCCCACTTCGTCCAACAAAATGAGCGACGCCGGACTGGCATTATTGAGAATATTGGCTGTTTCGTTCATCTCCACCAGAAACGTGCTCTCCCCCGCAGCCAAGTTATCGGAGGCCCCGACCCGGGTAAAGATGCGGTCGACCACGCCAACGTGCGCCTCATCGGCAGGCACGAAGGAGCCCACCTGTGCGAGCAACACAAGGAGCCCGACCTGCCGAAGCACGACGCTCTTGCCGGCCATGTTGGGCCCGGTGATGACGAGGATCTGCTCGCTCTCCACGTCCAGCGCCACGTCGTTGGGGATGAACGGTTCGCCGGGCGGAAGCGTCTGCTCCACCACCGGATGGCGACCAGCACGAATCGTCAGTTGCTGATCATCGGCGATGGCCGGCCGGACGTAGCTATTGCGCTCGGCGATCGCGGCCAGCGTGCTAAACACATCCAGCATGGCGATGAGTGAGGCGTTGCGCTGTAGCGCTTCCGTCTCCTCAGCGACCGCCATTCGCAGTTCGTTGAAGAGCTCCTGCTCCAGCCGCTCGATTTTTTCTTGCGCGGTCAGAATCTTTTCCTCGTACTCCTTGAGCTCAGGCGTAATGTAGCGCTCCGAGTTCACGAGCGTTTGCTTGCGGATGTAGTGCTCCGGCACCTTCTCCTTGTGCGTGTTGGTGACCTCCAGGTAGTAGCCAAACACCTTGTTAAACCCGACTTTCAGCGAGTCGATGCCGGTGCGTTTGCTCTCCTCCTGCTGCATGTTTTTCACCCACGATTTGGCGTTCGCTGACAGATCACGCAGGTCGTCGAGGGTATCATCGTACCCTTCGCGAATCAGGCCACCGTCGCTGATGGCAGCCGGCGGATCGTCCACAAGCGCCTCCTGGATGAGCGACACAACCGGGCGGCAGAGCGTTAGTGCGTCCGCTACATCGGCCAGTGCAGGCGTCTCTTCCTCCTGAAGCGTTGCCTTAAGCGCCGGAATTTGCTTTAAGGAAAGCTTTAGGTGCACAAGATCGCGCGGTGTAGCCCGCCCGGTAGCCACCTTGCCTGCCAGGCGCTCCATGTCGCCGATCTCGCGCAGCTCGTCGCGAAGCGCCGTCCGCCGCTCGGGCGTCCGTACGAGGGCGTCGACCGCATCCAAGCGGCGCTCGATAGCCTCCACGCGCCGGAGCGGACGCAGCAACCAGTGGCGCAGCAGCCGGCCCCCCATCGGCGTCAGCGTATCGTCCAGGATTTCCACGAGGGTGCCCTCACGCCCCCCGCCCTGCATGGAGGTCACCAACTCCAGGTTACGCTTGGTCGAGGCGTCCAGCGTCATGTAGTCGTCCCGCTCGTACCGCTGGATGCGGCGGACGTGCGGCAGCTTGCCCTGCTGCGTCTCGCCGAGGTAGTGCAGCGCCGCTCCAGCCGCCACCACGCCCGTCTCCAGGCCTTCTACCCCAAACCCTTTAAGCGAGTGGGTTTCAAAATGTCGGAGCAGCGTTTCGTACCCGAAGTCATAGCCGAATACCCAATCCTCCTGCGGCGTCAGGATGAACTCGGGCGTACGCGCTTCCTTCAGGCGCTGCTTTTCGTTCTTGTCGATGATAACTTCCGCCGGGCTGATCGTCTGCAGCAGATCAGGAAGCTCCGCCGCGCGCGCCTCCGTCACGAAAAACTCGCCCGTCGAGGCATCAATAAAGGCCACACCGACCCGTGCGTCCGTGCCCTGCCCCTCCCAATGGATGGCTGCCAGGTAGTTGGACTGCTTGGGGTTGAGGAGTTCATCGCTAAACGATACCCCGGGCGTGACCACTTCAACCACCCCGCGCTTTACCACCTTTTTGGCATACTTGGCGTCCTCGAGTTGCTCACAGATGGCCACGCGCTTGCCGGCGCGGATGAGTTTGGGCAGATAATTATCGAGCGCATGATGGGGAATCCCTGCCATGGGCACATCTTTAGCCGCGCCGTTCGAGCGTTTGGTAAGGGTGATGCCAAGGATCGAACTGATTGTCTTAGCATCCTCCTCGAACGCCTCGTAAAAGTCGCCCATGCGAAAGAGCAAGATCGCCTGCGGGTGGCGGTCTTTGATCTTGTAGTATTGGCGCATGAGCGGCGTTTGGCCGCGTTTCTTCTTCTTGGCCATGAGGCTAACGGTCGGTAGAGAATCAGTGCACAACGTAACCTACAACGTCCATGGCGCGGTGTAAAGGCACGCACCCGACGTTCCGTCAAAATCCACAGCGGCGCAACACGAGGTGAGGCTAAAAGATACGGGCGATTGCCACACCAACCGTCGTGCCGGGCTCATCCAATCGGAAGCCCACGTCGAGCCGGAGCACCGAGAGGATGCCGCTCAGTGAGGCCCCCACTTCGTGGTGAAACTGCGCAGGCGCACGGGCCGCCAGTACGGGACCGGCACCCTCCGCAGCCCACGTGCGCCCATGTCCGCCAAACGCCAACACCTGCCAGCTCCGCTCTGCAGCCCAGTCCAGTCCCACGAGGTCAAAAAGAGCACTACGGAAGTTATGTTCATAGAACACGCCCAGGTGTTCGCCCCCTACGTACGGCACGCCGTGCTGCGTGCGCAAGGCTCCGAACGGTGTATAGATTCCCAGGCGGCCATCCACCAGCCCCTGCCGCTGTGGAGGCAGGCTGCCGCGATAGGTGCCGCCGGTCACCCGAACATCCAGCGTGTGCGGCCGCCGTGCGTCCCGGTTGAAGGTAGCGACGCGGCCGTGGACATCAGCCGTAAAACGCGTGAAGGTGGTGGCATTCGCCAGCACATCGCGCGGCGCATGCTCCACACGGAGGCGTAGCGAGCGCTCGCCGAAAATGCCACGGGGGCGAAACCGGCGATCGCCGACGTGCAACTCAGCGGCAACCGAGCGGATGGGGCCTGTAGCAACTGCCGGATTTGGACGCAGCTCGCTCCGGGCCGAGAACAGGTCGTAGCCGGTCGTCGCCTCCAGCGATTGCGCCCGCTCATCCTGGTACTGCAGCGTTAGGCGGCTGTCGAGGGGGAGGTCTCCATACGACACCTCCGCTTCAAAACGCTCCGTGCGATAGTAGTCAAAATAGTCGTCGCCACCGAGCAGGTAGGTCACGCCGTTCAGGAAGGGGCCATACAGTACGGAGCCCGCCTGCGGACGGGCGCCGGCGTGGTATCCTGCACTCGCATGACCTCGCTGACCGTCACCGAAGAAGAGGCGAATGCGGCTCTGGTAAGTCCAGCGATCGGTGCCGCTGAGGCCGCTACTGTACCCCCCTCCTACGCGGACTTCCAGCCGGTCGTACAGCGTCGCATCCAGTTCAAAACCGGCATGCAGCGATTCGACGCGATTGTACCAGAGCTCCGGTCGTCCATCTACAGAAAACCACGGCCGGTCTGCCAGGCGCTGCTCATGGGCCTCGGTGAGTTGCGCAAGCTCGGTTGCTACCGCAAAATCTGTTACCGTGGCGATGGGATCATCGAAGGGGCTTTGCGCCCAGGCGCTTCCGCACGTGACGGCAAAGCAGATCCAGAGTAGCGATACAAATACACGAAACGGTCGGAGCGTTGAGAGCACAGCGCGGTAGTGATAAGACAACATCTAATGCGAGGGGCTCTAACGACCCGTTTCCGGAGAGGTTACAGCAGGCTGTAGCGATGAGATCACAGGTTTTGCTTGAATCACCGCTTTGTTGGTCGTACGCTACCTGTGCACAGTGCAGAGGATATGGCAGCACGCCTCCTGGTACCCGCGAGCGCAACCAAACCAATGGCTACACAGACGCATGTCTATGATAGCGAGGCCGCCCTGCGCATCATGCGTCAGCGTGCTGCGCGGGTGTCGGCCTGGGGGGCGGGCATGGTCACCGTATCCGGTGCACTGCTCGCCCTTGGAGCGTTTGACGTCCTGTCACAACCGCTGGTGCTTATGCTACTGGCCATGGGCTGGTTGCTGACGGGAGGATGGATTGGGCGCCGCCTGCACGCGCTCCGCCGCATCGTGTGGTACCTTCGCCTTACCCCGACAAAGGTCACGGGCAGTGACTACGTGCGGCAGTCTACTACGATTGCGTGGAGCGCAGTGGCCTACGTGAACGTGTCGGATGAGATGCTGACCATCGTCGGGCCGGGGCTTTCGGTGATCCAGGTGCCTCCGCTCTTCGTAGGCTACGACCGGTTGGTGCGGCAGGTGATCGACCGGGCGATGGCTCACGAGGCGCGCGTATACCTTGACGGCACCCCGCTTGATCATGCCCCGCTGGATGCCATTGCCGCCGTGCTCAGCGCCTCGTCTTCAGCAGACGACGATTCTTAATCTGATGTAGGTCTTGTCATGGCCGTTGTGTTCGTATTTGTGGATGGCGTCGGGCTTGGCCCGGGCGGCCCGCAAAATCCGCTGGATGCCGACTGGCCCGCCCTCATTCGCCTTGCAGGGGGGCAGCGCTGGACGAATGCCCTGCAGCCCCACGCCGACGGCCAGCGGACCGTTACAGCGGTGGATGCTAACCTGGGGGTGCCCGGCCTCCCGCAAAGCGGAACGGGCCAGGCAGCGCTGTTTTCTGGCATCAACGCACCGGAGCTGGCCGGGCGGCATTACGGTCCGTATCCCCACTCAAAGACCCGCGAGGCGCTGCGGCAGCACAATTTGTTCAGGCGCGTGCAGCAGCTGAAGGTGCCGCATAACGAGCCGGCGGCGTTCGCTAACGCCTACCCCGACCGGTTCTTCAGCTATGCCGCCCGGCGCAACCGGTGGACCGTTACTACGCGGTGCTGCCTCGATGCCGACGTACGCATCCGCACCGAGGCTGATGTCCGCACGGGCGAGGCCCTCCCGGCTGGTCTTACGGGACGCGCCTGGCGCGACGACCTTGGCCTGGATATTCCGCTCCGCACGCCCGCGGAGGCTGGCACCCAGCTGGCTGCTATCGCTGCGGACCATGCCTGCACGGTCTTCGAGTACTTTCGGACTGACAAGGCGGGGCACGCTCGCGACCATGACCGGGCGCAGCATGTGTTGCATGACCTGGATCGGTTTGTGGGCGCCCTACTGCAAACGCTCGACCCCACCCGTGATCTGGTCGTCTTGTGCAGCGATCACGGCAACCTGGAGGACCTCTCCATCAAAACACACACGCGCAACCCGGTCCCGCTGCTGGCCTGGGGGGCGGGTGCCGCTTGCTTCGCAGACGCCGAGGCGATCACGGACGTAACGCCAGCGCTGGTAGCAGCTGTAGCCGCGCAGACGGCGTAAGCCTTAGTGAATGCACCCGACCCTACCCGTCCTGTGCCAGGTCGTCAATGGCCTGTATCTCGTCACGGGATAGGTCAAACCTAAAGACACTCAAATTTGCCGCAATATGCGCGGCGTTTGTGCTGGATGGAATCGGGATGATGCCTTGCTGCACGTTCCACCGAAGCACGACCTGGGCTGAACTCACGTCGTGCTGCGCAGCGATAGCACGTAGCACCGGGTCTTGCAGCAACCCATCCGCAGACAGCGGCGAGTGCGCCATGGGGATCATCCCATGCCGCCGGGTCGCCTCTACGAGCGCATGATTCGGCCGGTAGGGATGCCGTTCAAACTGATGAATACGGGGCGGTGCGGATGCCATGGCTGCAATGCGTGCCAGTTGCTCTTCGTTGAAGTTACTGACGCCCAGCGCCCGGGTCCAGCCGCGATCTACCAGCGCTTCCATTGCCCGCCACGTCTCTTCCAGCGGCACATTGGCTTCGAGGATGACTCCCTTTTCGTCTGTCGGAAATGTCAGTGCTTGCGCTTCTTCGTGCGAGTGCGTGGAGAGGTCACCAAGCGGACGTTGATGCGCCCACGCCTGCGGCCAGTGCATCATGTAGCAATCGAAGGCGTCGATGCCGAGGGCAGCCAGCGACTGCCGGCACGCGGCGATCACGTCGTCGTAGGCGTGGTTCGTATTCCATACCTTGCCAATCAGGTACAGGTCTTTCCGCGTTGGACTGCCCGGTCGCTGCAGCAGATCGCCTACCAATGCCTCGGTGCCGTACAATTCGGCGAGGTCCAGGAGTCGGCACCCCGAATCCAGTGCCTGCATGATGGGATTCTCCAGATCGACGTACGTGGTCCCGCCTCGGTAGCGCGAGCACCCAAACCCGACGGGTGGGAGTCCCTCAGCTTCGCCGATGGTCCGGCCCGGGACTTTTGCAGCAGCCCAGGCACGCGGTACCGTCGGCTGCAATTCGGTTTCAAGTTGGAACGGCTCCCCCGTTGCCGCCACCGATTCGATGGCTTCCACAATCTCGACGACATGCGCCGCCTGCCGGCCGCTGGCGACCGGCGGTCGGTCTTCTGCGATCGCCTCCGCCATATCCATGATGGGCGTCGCGTAGGAGAACACCTCCCCAGACTTCGGCAACGCAACCGGCTGGTAGGGCGCCCCAAGCCGTGCAAACTGAAGGTCGCCCCCATCCCCGGTCCATGCAAGGTCGCCGGCGTTACGCAGATAGAGCGAGCCCTTATCCCCATGAAACTCCAGACTGTTGAAGTGCTGCGTCTGGTGCGGCACAAAGAAGCTGGCCGTCAGCCGGGCCCGTACGCCATGGGCGAAGCGAAGCATCGCGGTGTAGTGATCGGGCGTATCGATCGTGACGCGCTCCCCTTCCCGCTCGAAGTCCGGGTTCAGCCGGGCCTGATGCGCGGCTTCGACTGCGACAACCGGGCCCAGCCAGGCCGTGAGCAGCGTGAGGGGATAGACCGCGCCATCCAGCAACGGCCCGATGCGCAGGAACGGCTCAGGGTTGGCGTTCCACTCGGGCACCCGCCCCAGGTTGGCATCGGCATAGATCATGCGGACAGGGCCCAGTCGGTCCTCACGCAGGTAGCGCCATGCAAGCTGCTGTGCATCACCGAACAGGCTGGCCGCAGGCGCCGCGCCAAGGTGCAACCCCTCTGCGGCCGCGAGATCTACGAGCGCATGGGCTTCGGCCGCAGACAATGCCAACGGCTTTTCGCTAAACACGTGGCGCCCGGCCTTGAGGCAGGCCCGCGTTACTTCGGCATGCGCGTGGTGAATGGTAAGATTCACCACGAGCGGCGCCGAGGCCCCGTCCAGCAGCGCATCCAACGAGGGGTAAGCCACGGCATCATAGGCCGTTGCCAGCGCCTCTGCCCGCTCCGGCGCCAGATCCGCCGTGGCCCTTAGCCGCACGCCGGGCGCCGCTGCCAGCGCCGCGGCATAGGCCTCTGCAATAAATCCACAGCCTACAATCGCAACATCCATGATGTACGTCTCAGGTGAGTGCAAAACACCGAGCGTACGAGGGCTACACACGCGAGATCAGACGATCCGCGGCTTCTTTCACAAGCTTCACGAACACAGGGCACCCTGCCGGGCCAAAGCGAAGGATACCCCGGTACCTATTCGATCCGGTGCCACACCTCCTCCAACTGCAGGTTTTCACCGACGTTGCCGCGATGTACCCAGATGGAGTCGCCCTGCAGTTCGACCTCAAACGTCAAGGTCTCATTGAGCGCTTCTGAGTCAATGTGGTAATCCACAAATTCCGTGTACGTCTCACCGTCAAATTCGTAACGCCCCCCTCCGGCAAACGGCCCCTCTTCACCCTGGCGTCCAAAGGCAAAGTGGGTCTCCGTGAGGATTTTAACCATCGACTCCTCCATAGCCATGGACGTATCGGGAGTGGTGTAGGTGGCCTCACGAAGCTCCCAGGCGCCAGCGAGCGGACTCTCATGCTCTGCTGCCTCACAGCCTATCAGCACGAGTGCAATACATACCAGACAAAACCCAACGACGCGTATCCACATGCTGCACCTCCATTGGTTGTCAATGTAAATTTCGCGTTAATAGAACATAGGAAATCCATAACTCGAATGAAAGCGCTTTCAACACGATTGTAGGGGACGTTGCCCCATGCGCTCAGGTGTCGGACCGCTACCGATTGCGCAGAAGCCAGCCGTCGGGGTCAATGGTGACGTCAACTCCGGAAGCCAACGATACGGTGCCAGAGCCATCAGGCATTGGAATCCGCTGGCGGTCCCCGTCGACCTCCACCTCAACGGGTACCTCCACTGCGACCCCGGCGGGCTGGTCCCAGCGCAGCGTGAGCGTGTCCCCCGCTCGCTCCGTGGATAGCGTTGGTAGAGCCGGCTGCCGCAGGTAGGTCTCAAAGAACCACGAGAGGTCGGTCTCCCCATACGCGTTCACGATGGCAAGGAAGTCATCGGTGGTCGCAAAGCGACTTTGGGACCCGTCCGTGGCGGTCCGGTGCGCATCCGTCGGATAGGCAAAAGTTTGGAGCGCATCAAAAAAGGCCGTATCACCCATCACCCATCGGAGCGTGTGCAGCACCCAGGCCCCCTTGTAGTAGATGTCGTGGTTCGACGCGCTCCCGGGCCCATCCATGAAGTAGATGTCGGCGGTGCTGTGCGGGGTGCGTGGCGCCACAGGGCGCTGGTTGCGCAACTCACCCCGATAACCAGAAAGCTCGCGCTGGTAGGCTTCTGGCCCACCCACAGCCTCTGCGTACAAGGCCTGCATGTAGGTGCAGAAGCCCTCGTGAATCCAGAAGTCCCGCCAGTCGGCCGCCGACACCAGATTGCCCCACCACTCATGCCCCAGCTCATGGTGATGAATCCAGTCGAAGCCATGTTCACCATCTGCAAAATCATCACCATAGGCAATGATCGTCTGGTGCTCCATGCCTAAAAAGGGCGTGTGGGCGATACCATACTTTTCCGATCGGAAGGGGTAGGGGCCGAGGAGCTCCTCGTAAAACGCCAGATGCTCCTTGGCCTGCGCCAGCAGACGCGCAGCATCGTCGGCACGATCCGAAAGGGTGTAAAAATAAAGAGGTATCGTCTCTCCTCCTATGCTTTCAAAATCATCCTCCAGCACCTCATACGGGGCAATATTCAGGGCTACATTGTACGGCGCAATCGGCTGGCGCGTGATCCAGCGGAAGGTCTGTGTGCCATCTGGATGCGCGGTGGTGCCTTCCAGAATACCGTTGGAGGCCACCGTCAGACCCTCAGGAACGCGGATGTCGAGGGCCACGGAGTCGGGCTTATCTGACGGGTGGTCCTTCACAGGCCACCAGAGGTCGGCCCCGTTGGTCTGCACCGACGTGGCGATCCAGGGCGCGCCGTCGGGCGTGGTCTCCCATGTGAAGCCGCCATCCCAGGGCGGATTGGGCGCTACGCGAGGGGCTCCATCGTACGAAACGCGGACCTGTACGGTGTCGCCCGGCTGCCGCATTGTAGGAAAGGCTGCCCAGACCTGCCCGTGCCGCCGCTCGAACCCCAGGGCCGACCAGGCATCATCCGTGCGCCAGGCGACTTCGCTGATGGCGAATGTGGTGTCGAGATCAAGCACGAACCACTCCAGCGGATGTGCGATCGTGGCGTGCACGTCGACGTGGCCTGCGATCGTTTGGGCCGCTGGGTCAACACTGAGGTCCAGCGCGTAGTGATGTACTGCGTAGGACGCCTGCTCGCCCTGCAGCGCACCGCCGGAGTCGAGGATGGCGCGGGGCGCTGCGGATTCATCCACGTCGTCTGCGCTGCACCCGAGCAGCCCTATCGTCACAACAACGCCGACCACGAAAGTGAGGCATTGGAGCACACGTTTATCGCGACCCAACAGTAGCCACCTACAGACCTGCGCCTGTAGGGAGCGTGCCGATTGATGCGACGTCCGTTCGCGTAACATCCCCATGCCGTAACATCGTCATATGATGACAAACTCAGCAGATGACCTGAGCACCTACCCGACTCGCTTCCTGCCGCCTCATGACCATCGAGTTTTGGTTTATGTTTCCCATCGCCATCGGCATCGCCACCATCGCGATGGGCTCCGGTGTGGAGGGGGCGGCCTTCTTTTCCCCCTTTTTCATGATCGTGCTGGGCCTCGACCCGGCCACGGCAATTGGCGCAGGCCTCATCACAGAAGTGTTCGGCTTCTCCAGCGGCCTGTTTGCTTATTACAGAAGACAACTCATTGACTACCGGCTGGGTGCACAGGTGCTGGCCATCTCCATTCCGATGGCGCTGGTGGGAACGTGGGTCGCCCATTACGTGGCGGACGATGTGCTGAAAGGAATCCTGAGCGTTGGGCTGGTGGCTGTTGCCCTCAGCTTTCTCCGCGCACCCGACGAGGAGGTGAAGGAGGGTCTCGAGGCCCGTGCACGACAGGTGCCCAAGAGAGCCGAGCGGTGCCTCACGACCGCATCAGGTGAGCGTATCTGTTATTCGGTATTCAATCGCACCGAAGGTCTTCTGACAGGCGGCATAGGCGGCACCTTCATCGGGATGCTCTCAACCGGGCTGGGCGAACTCAACGGGTATCTGTTTCTACAGCGCTGCCGTATACCCAGTGGCGTGGCGGTAGCGACCAGTGTGTTTATTGTTGCCCTGACGGCCGTGGCCGCCTCGGCCAGCCATGTGGTGCACTTTGCCCAGGCGGACGCCACTACGCTACAGCAAGTGCTGAACCTGCTACTGTTTACCGTTCCTGGGGTAATAATCGGCGGGCAACTTGGGCCCTACGTCTCGCGGAACGTGCCCGATGACACATTGGAGTTGGGGATGGGCGTCGTCTTCATACTGATTGCCGTCGTCCTCATGCTCGAGATCATACTGGCGTAGCCCCAACGAAACCGCACGCACACGGGCCCCGGTCACAGGTCTAACGCTTCCACCTCCGCCGCATGCTCCATAATGAACCGGTAGCGGGCCGACGCATCTTTGCCCATCAGGTCGCTGATGAGGTTCTCGGTCTCGGTACGCTGCGTGTCGGGAATAGCCACCTGTAGCAGCCGCCGCCGATCCGGATCCAGGGTGGTTTCCTTTAGCGTCTTCGGCATCATTTCGCCGAGCCCCTTGAAGCGCTGCACGTCGATCTTGATGTTCGACCGCCGGTCGCGAAGCTCCTTCGTGATCCGCTCGCGATCGCTGTCGTCCAGCGCCCAGTAGGTCTCCTTACCGGCGTCCAACCGGTACAGCGGAGGCTGCGCGATGAACACGTGGCCCTCGTCGATGAGGGGCCGCATGTAGCGGTAGAGGAAGGTGAGCAGCAGCGTGGCGATGTGGTGGCCGTCCGAATCGGCATCCATGAGCAGGATGATTTTGTGATAGCGCAGGAGGCTCAGGTCGAGGTCTTGCCCGAGCCCGCACCCCAGCGCCTGCACCACGTTCGAGAGCTCTTTGTTCGCCTGCACCTTCTTTACGGTCGCCTGCTCAGCGTTCAACACCTTTCCGCGGAGCGGCAGCACCGCCTGCGAGCGGCGGTCCCGACCCTGCTTGGCGGACCCTCCGGCCGAGTCGCCCTCCACGATGAATAGTTCGGAGGCCGCCGGATCTTTCGATGAGCAGTCGGCGAGCTTGCCGGGCAGGTTCAGCTTGCGATTGCGACTCCCCTTCGAACGGGCCGAGCGTGCAGCAGCGCGACTGGCCTGCCGCGCCTTGGCGGCCTGGATGACGCGGGCTGCGATGGCATCGCCCGTGCTGCCATGGCTGTTCAAGTATTGCTCGAGGTCCAACCGTACCGCACTCACAATCAGCGACCGTGCGGCCGGGTTGTTCAGCTTCTCTTTCGTCTGGCCTTGAAACTGCGGATCCACCAGAAAAAGATTTACAATGGCCACCAGCCCTTCGCGGATATCCTCCGCGGCGATGTCCAGCCCGCGCGGCAGGAGGTCGTGCGTGTCCATGTAGGCGCGCACCGCGCTGCGTACAGCGTCTCGGAACCCCTGCTCGTGCGTTCCGCCGTCTTTCGTGGGAATACCGTTGACAAACGACTTGACGGTTTCGGACGGCGCTTCCGTCCATTGGAGTGCGATTTCGATGCGGGCATCATCCCGCAACTCTTCCTGGGCGACCATGAACACGTCGTCATGGATCGGCCGGGCTTCCCTCTGCGCTACCAGCGCCTCCAGATACTCCGCGATCCCGCCCTCGTGCTGAAATTCAACCCGCTCCCCCTTGGCTTCATCCCGAAAGATGATCTTCAGGCTTCGGTTGAGGTAGGTCTTGACCTCCAGCTGTTCTTTAATCCACGCGGTATCGAACGTAGTCGTCTCGAAGATATCGGCATCGGGACGGAAGAAAATCGTGGTGCCGGTGCCGCGCGTGCTGTTGCTCACTTTTTTGAGCTTCGTCGCGGGCGCGCCGCGGGCAAAGCGCTGCTCGTACGTGTTGCCATCACGGCGTACGGTGGCCACCATCTCGGAGGACAGCGCGTTGACGACGGAGGCGCCAACGCCGTGGAGTCCACCGGAGGTAATGTAGTTCGTATGGTCGAACTTACCACCAGCATGCAGGGTGGTGAGGATGAGCTGGAGCGTGGGCACCTTCCGCTCGGGGTGCATGTCGATGGGAATGCCGCGGCCGTTATCGCTCACCGTGGCGCTCTGCCCATCCTTGTGGATGGTGACGTCGATGGCAGAGGCATGACCGTTGACGGCTTCGTCGACCGCATTGTCGACGATCTCCCACAGCAGATGGTGCAGGCCAGGCTTGCCCGTTCCCCCAATATACATGCCGGGGCGACGGCGGACAGGCTCCAGGCCCTCCAGTACTTGGATGTCTTTGCCGGTGTACGTACTCAAATCAGGCATGCGCTACAAAAAATGGGTAAGTCAGGCACGATGAAGCAAACGGGTACAGCTACAGCGGGCGCTCTTCGGGTTCGGGGAAGACCTCGGCCAGGTGGCCACGCTTGATGATGAGCCGCCCCTTGTTGCCGCGGTTGGAGACGTCAAATTTGGTGGTCCGTACGATCTCGCGCCGTCCGCGGTTGGTCTCCACCTCCAGCCCATCGCGGGCAGCATCGGAAAGCGTGGCCCCCAGCAGACGGTCACCCTCCTCCAGCCGGATCGCAATTACGCCTTTCGCGGCACCTTTGTACACGGAAATCTGGTGTACCGGAAAGATAAGCACATGCCCGACGCGTGAGGCGAGGCACACGTTTTCGTGGCCTGCCGCTACCTTGGCCATGGCCACTGTATCGTCGCCGTCCAGCTTCATGAAGGTGCGCCCGGTGCGCGTGGAGGGATCGTCGAAGCCGTCGATGGTGAAGCGCACCGCCTGCCCTCGTCGCGAAATGGCGACGATATAAGGGTCGAGCTCGTCGGGGTCCGGCTCCCCGTTCTCGAAGAGCTTGGGCTGCACCTCCGGATCCGGCTCGGGTTGTGGGAGCACGCGGTCGTCGAAGCATACCACGCCGACGATGCGCTCCCCGTCGTCAAAGTCGAAGAGTTTCTGGATGGGATCGCCATAGCCCGTGGTGCTGGGCAGCTCGTCGATGCGCGCGGTGTACGCCTTGCCGTGGTTCGAAAAGAAGCCGACCGTGGCCCGCGTCGACCCGCCAAGGACCCAGCCCACGGCGTCGCCGTCCCGCACGCGAATGGAGTCCAGCGCCGTGTACGAGCCCTGCCGCTTCACCCACCCGTCGCGCGTCACGATGACATACACGTCCTCGTCGATGATGTAGTCCTCTGCCGTATACTCCAGGACCTCATCCGGCCCTTTAATGTCCGTTCGGCGGCCTTCTTTGTATGCCTTCTTAACGTCCTTGAGCTCATCTCGGACCAGCGTCCACCGCGCGTCCTCATCCGCCAGCAAGGCACGGATCTCAGCAGCGCGCGCCTCCTTCGCGTCCAGCTCAGCTTGAATCGCTTCAATTTCCATCTGCGAGAGGCGGTACAGCTTGATCTCCAGGATGGCGTCGGTTTGCGCCTCATCTAACTGAAACCGATGCATAAGGCGCTGTGCCGCATCCTGCTTATTGCGCGAGGACCTAATGATGCGGATGGCTTCATCAAGCGCATCGAAGATGATCGCGAAGCCGCGCAGGATGTGGATGCGCTTTTCCAGCTGCGCCAGCTCATACTCCAGCCGCTTCGTGACGACCTCCAGTCGAAACGCCAGAAAATGCCGGATGATGCCCTGGAGGTTGACCTTCCGTGGCGCTGCTACCTCCGGGTTATCGGTCGGCACCAGGCACGTCATGTTGACGTGGAAGCGCGTTTGCAGCGGCGTGTGCTTGAACAGATAGGCCATCGCGGCCTTTGCGTTCGATCCCCGTTTCAGGTCGAGCACGATGCGTACGTCATCGGTCGACTCATCCCGCACATTCGACAGTTGGGGCACGTTCTCGTCGGCAATGTGATCGGCGATTTTTTCGACCAGATCGGCCTTGTTGACCATGTAGGGCACGGAGGTGATGACGATGGTCGTCTTCCCTTCCATATCATACCGGCCTCGGAGTTCAATACGGCCTTCCCCGTTCTCGTAGATGGTGGCCAGCTCGTCCGGCGTGTTCAGCACGATGCCGCCCGTCGGAAAGTCGGGGCCCTTGATGTGATGCTCCAGCAAGGTGTCCAGCCGCGCGTTGGGATAGTCGATCATGTGGATGCACGCGTCAATCACCTCCCGCAGGTTGTGCGGCGGCATATTCGTTGCCATCCCCACGGCGATCCCGCTGGCGCCATTGATGAGCAGGTTGGGCACCCGAGCAGGCAACACAACAGGCTCGAAGATCGTGCCGTCGAAGTTAGCGCGAAACGCTACGGTATCCTGGCGAATCTCCTCCAGGAGTTCCATCGCCAGCGGCCGCAGCTTGGCCTCGGTGTAGCGCATGGCGGCCGGGCTGTCGCCGTCGAGTGAGCCGTAGTTGCCATGCCCATCCACCAGCGGTGCGCGGAGGGAAAAGTCCTGGGCCATCCGCACCATCGCATCGTAGATGGCCGAATCGCCATGCGGATGGTACTTCCCCATCACCTCGCCCACGACGGTAGCACTCTTCCGAAACCGGCCATCCGGATACAGCCGCAGGTTGGCAAACATGGCATACAAAATACGCCGCTGCACCGGCTTCAGGCCGTCACGGATGTCGGGCAACGCACGGCTCGTAATAACGGATAATGCGTAGTTGAGGTACCGCTCACGGGTTGTTTCGTGAAGCGGAATGGTTTCGATAAGGGACATAGGTATCGTGCAATAACGGGTTCAGCGCATAACCGCAATCTAAACGATCGCTCGGGTGAAACTCAACCCGAGGCGAACGCGCCAGGTTGCGTACAGCAGCGTGCCCGGACCGAACGAACCGATCCGCAGGGCTACATCGCCATTGTGAAATAATCCTGCCGTTCATCCTGATGGAATTTCAGGACGCTTGCCCGGGTTAACAGGATGAGCGTCTTCGAGGCCACTTGCAGCGAGAGATCAGCCATGGAGGCAAACTGATCGACCGTGATGTGCCCATAGGAGTCGAGGTAGCGCATGAGCAGCTTTTCCTTCTCTCCAAATTCGAACGCCACGCCATTCGGCGTCGCCTCGGCCTCCATGAGGGCCACCGCCTCTGGACTGGCTTCGACGCTCATGTCGCGGATGCGGACGTAGGCGGTGCGTTCGCCCTCGGGGGTGGTGGGCAGCAGGAAGTGCGGCTTGGTGGTACTCTGCGGCACGTTCACGATGATGACGAAGCGCCCGTCCTCCACCGCCGTGAGCTCGGTCGAGAACCGGACGGGCGGCGCGCAGAGCGTATCCAGCGCCCGGCGGAGCGCAAACTGCTCTTCCTCAGCGTCCCGCACGCCAACCAGCCGCCCGCTGTCCGTGACCCCCAGCAGCAAGCGCCCCCCGTGCGTGTTGGCCAGCGCAATCACTTCCTTGGCAATCCGGGCGGGCCGAGGAACGCGCCGTTTAAACTCTAAATGCGTGCTCTCGCCGAGCGCAACCAGTTGCGCCAGGTCGCGCATGGAAAAGTCGGAGACCACGCGACGCTGGTGTTCAGGCAAACGTGACATGTGGAACGATCGTGCTTGAAGAAAGGAAAACGCGGAGACCTGGCGATCAGTCAGCGGATAGCACGCACGATACCTCCAAAGATAATGAGTGAGACGCTGTGTCTTAACAACACAGGGTATTTGCTTCTAAAACACGGGCTTCCAACGAGGTAATCCCTGGGATTGCTCCCTGCTTCCGTCCACCGGCTCCCTACGGCTGCAGGCGCCGGCGCTACTGCGGCGGGGTCCCTACAGCCTGCTGCAGCTCATCGGGCAACCAGTCCTCGTGTTTAGCACTACGCGTCATGAGTTCCTCTACGGCGATGGTGGGGTCCTTTTGTTTAAACAGCACAGCATGCACCGCTTCTGTAATCGGCATCTCGATATTTTCGCGCTGCGCCAGTTGGTAGGTAGACTCGGTGGTGCGAATACCTTCCGCGACCATCTGCATGTTACGGGTGATGTCGTCGAGGGCGTGGCCGCGGCCGATCTGCTCGCCTACATGGCGGTTCCGGCTGTGGCTACTCATACACGTGACCACCAGGTCGCCCATCCCCGTGAGCCCGGTAAACGTGCGGGGTTGCGCGCCGAGCGCGATCCCCAGGCGCTGAATTTCGGCGATGCCGCGCGTGATCAGCGCCGCCTTCGCATTGTCGCCGTACCCAATGCCGTCCCCAATCCCAGCAGCGATGGCCAGGACATTCTTCACTGAGCCCCCGATTTCAACGCCCCGTACATCGTCGTTTGCGTAAACGCGCAGGCGCGGTGACATGAAGACTTGCTGCACCACCTCTGCCACGGCGGCCGACCGTGCGGCAGCCACCAACGTGGTGGGGCGACGATCGGCGACTTCCTCGGCATGGCTTGGCCCGTAGAGGGCAACCAGTTGCTGCTCGGGCACGGTAGGCAGCGTCTCTGCCAGGACGTCCGTCATCGTCAGCAGTGTGTCGTTTTCGATGCCCTTGGCCACCGACACAACGACGGTGCCCGGGGCGGCATGCGGCGCCAACTGCTCCGCCAGGGCCCGTACCGCGTGCGAGGGGGTAGCCACCACCCAGAGGGTATGGTCACGCGCTACAGCTGGCAAATCATGCGATAGGCGAAGGGCCGGCGGCAGCTCAGCCTTTGGTAGATAAGGCGCGTTACGCCGCGTCTCCCGCATAGCCTGTATCGCCTCCGGCCGGCGGGCCCAGAGCGTGGTGCGGTGCCCCTGCTCCACCAAACTCATGGCCAGGGCTGTGCCCCAGCTACCAGCCCCAAAGACAGCGATGTGTGGAGCAGATGTTGAGGACTCGGTCGTTGCCATAAAAACTCAATCTTCAGTGAATACCTAAACTGAACCATCACGCCGGTGGCACACGCTGTTGCCTCAAGGTAGGCAATGGCTACTGCTGCTCCAGTTCCCCGCGCCCAATCATGCCTTTAGCCGGACGGAACGACTTGAACTGGTTTTCCTCCCCGGCCAGCAACCGCTTAATGTTCGACCGGTGGGCAAACACAATACCCAGGGCGAGAAGCACACCCACGATGAGGATGCTCGGGTCCAGATCGGCACCGAACCCGTACTTCTGGATGGCAGCCGTGACCGGAAAGGAGATGGCGCTCAGCATAGAGGCCAGCGACACGTAGCCGGAAGGCAGCAGCACCGCTACAAAAACAGCCATCACGATGAGCATCGTAAAGGGCGTAATGGCGAGCAGCACGCCAGCCGTGGTGGCCACGCCCTTACCGCCGTCAAACCCGAGGTAGAGTGGAAACATATGCCCCAGAATGGCCGCCAACCCAGCCAGCAGTGCCACCACGGTGTCCAACTCCCAGGCCCCAAAAGCAGGCAATGCGTCTACCCGGATCAGCGCAAGCACGCCCGCTGCAAACGCACCCTTGCCCATATCAAACGCCAGTGCACTGGCGCCGACCTTCCAGCCCAGCACGCGAAACGCGTTGGTGGCACCAGCATTGCCGCTTCCGTGGTCGCGCACGTCGATGCCGTGCACCAGCTTGCCCAGCCACACGCTCGAAGGAATCGAGCCGATGAGGTAGCTAAGCACGAGAATAAGAAGAAGCGACAGCATGAGGAGGATGTCGATCTGATGAGGAGTCTAAAAGGGCCCACGGTGGAAGCGCTCCCGCAGCGGGCCTTCATACGCGCCACTGTGCCGGATGTATCCGATTCCGCGGCAACCTGCGCGGAGGCTATACGGCGGACTGTACTTGCCCTATCCGCACAGGCTGCTCGCCATGTGCTTCAAGTACCTTTACAGCGGCTGGGACGCTCTGGGGGCGCACGACAGCGATAAGGCCGATTCCCAAGTTGAACGTCTGCCGCATGTCGCCTTCTGGCACATCGCCCAGGGTCTGGATCAGGTCGAACAGCGCCGGGCGCTCCCACGCCGCATAGTCAACGACCGCGGTCAGCCCGTCGGGTACCACGCGAGCGGTATTCCCCGGAATCCCGCCTCCGGTAACATGCACCAGGCCCTCGGCCAGTCCCTTGGTATGGAGCGCCTGGATCGGCTCCAGGTAGGAGCGGTGTACGGCCAACAGGGCGTCGCCGACGGACACGCCCTCAAGCGCCTCGGGCTGATCCTCTACCGAAAACTGTTCAAAGAGCACGTGGCGGGCGAGTGAGTAACCGTTGGTGTGCAGCCCGGTGCTGGATAGCCCCAAGAGCACATCTCCTTCCTCGATGGTGTGGCCATCCACGACGCGTGTTTTATCCACTACGCCTACAATCATGCCCGCCAGGTCGTATTCGCCCGCCTGATACAAGTCGGGCATCTCGGCCGTCTCTCCGCCAATAAGGGCACAGCCATTGGCCTTGCAGCCCCGCGCGAAACCACGGACGACGTCGAGCGCGACGTCCGGCTCCAACGTCCCAGTAGAGAAGTAGTCCAAAAAGAACAATGGCTGTGCACCACACACCGCGATGTCGTTTACGCAGTGGTTGACGAGGTCCTCCCCAACGGTATCGTGACGCCCCGCCCGAAAGGCGACTTTCAGTTTGGTGCCCACGCCGTCGACCGACGAAACGAGTACAGGCCTGTCGTACCCATCAAAGTCCGGTTCGAAGAACGCCCCAAACGCACCGATGTCGGTCAGCACGCCGGGCGTGAAGGTGTCGCGGACGAGCGGTTTGATGCGGTCGACCGTTTCGTCGGCTGCGGCGATGTCGACGCCAGCGTCTTTGTACGTAGCCATGTGTATAGGGGTATGAAGATAAGGAGGTTAGCCACTCAGCGCCGAGCGGCTGAACAGCGATTGCAGGCGAATACGCAGGCGATCGATGTGGCCGACCTGGATAGGGTTCGACCACACATCGAAATCGCGGCGTTCGATGCGCGCCAGGATGTCCAGCCCGCCAATCCAGTACCGCTTGTACGTGCCCCGGATGCGCCACGGCAAGTCGGCCGCCAGCGGCTCAGCCTGGGCCAGTTCGTCGCGGGCGCGGACCGTAAGCCGCCACAGCACGCGGCGGAGGGCCTCGTTCACCTCGCCCCGAAATAAGCGATGCTCTTCAATGTCATACGTTGCTAAGGCATTCAAGGGAATGTAGAGCCGCCCCCGCTGGACGTCATGCGGCAGCCGCATGAGCCGGCTGATGAGAAAGAGGGCACGGGCAAAGGCATGCGCATGCGGCAGCTGAAAGCGGTTGGCCATATCCAGCAGGTGCATCAGGGCCTCGGCCAACTGGCAGACGCCGTCATGCATGAAGCGCTCAAGCTCGTCGTAGGTCTCAAAGCGGAGCTCTTCTCCCTCGCGGACAGCACTGCGGAGCTGCCGCGCAAAAACGTCCAGCGGCACACCCTGCGTGTCGGCATGCTGGTAGAGGCTTCGGGTAATTGATTCAGGCACATCGGGCAGCGGACGCTCCTCAAGCACAAGCGTGCGGAGGGCCTCCGTCGTGTGCTGCTGCCAGCCCGCCGGCGCCTCATTTGTGACCGCGTACCAGTCCCAGAACGCCTGTGCGGCGTTGCGCTGCGTCCCAGAGAAGCCGCCTGTGTAATACGGACGTGGGACAGCAGGAGGCGCAGCGGCAGAAGGCATGCAGATCAGCAGAGAAATAGCGGCACAGGTGTAGAGCCTGTACCAACGAAAAACGGGCGAGGGTTCCCCCGCCCGTTGGTTTGGTGGCTATGGCTGGAGGATCGGCCGATCCTATGCGTTCGACCGGTCTTTGACGACGTTAATGAGGCTTCCCTTCAACAGCATTTCGATCTCGCGAGGCGAGAGGTCATGCTCGGCCGTGTAGGTTTCGTCCTTGGTTTCATTGTAGACGTTCACCTTTGTGCCCGACTGAATGGCCGCCCGGGCGTTTTCCACGGTGAGGGTATCCCCTTCGTCGATGCGGTTGAAGTCATCCTCGTCGGCAAACATCAGCGGGAGGATGCCGAAGTTGGCGAGGTTTTGCCGGTGGATCCGGGCAAAGCTCTTCACCAGCTTCAGCCGGGTACCCAGCCAGCGCGGCGCAATGGCGGCGTGCTCCCGGCTCGACCCCTGGCCATAATTGGAACCAGCGACAATGGCGAAGCCCTCCTCCTGACGCTCCAGGGCGCGCTCGAAGAAGCTTTCATCCACGACTTCAAACACGAACTCCGAGATTTTCGGAATATTGGAGCGGTAGGGCAGAATGCGCGAACCGGCCGGCATGATTTCGTCCGTCGAGATGTCATCGCCTACCTTCAGCAGCACTGGCACGGTAAGGGACTCGGGCAGCGGCTCGAAGGATGGCAGCGAAACCACATTCGGGCCTTTCTCCAGCTCCTGCCGCTCGCCGTTAGTAGCCGGCGGCACGATTTGCTCCGTGTTGATGATGATATCCTCCGGCTCTTCCACGTGCGGATACGACATGCCGTACAGCTCTTCCAGATCCCGTGGATCCGTGATCTTACCCGTCAGCGCGGAAGCTGCGGCCGTTTCTGGACTCACAAGGTAGACGGCATCTTCCTTCGTACCAGAGCGGCCGGGGAAGTTGCGTGGCACCGTGCGCAGACTGATGCGTCCGGTTGCCGGCGCCTGCCCCATGCCGATGCAGCCGTTACAGCCCGCCTGATGAATCCGTGCACCGGCCCGCGTCAGCTTCTGCAGGTGACCCGTGTGCATCAGGTTTTCCAGAATCTGCCGGGACGTGGGATTCACGTCAAACGAGACGCGATCGTGCACTTGCTTGCCTTCCACAATGTCGGCCGCCACCGCGAAGTCACGGAAGCCCGGATTGGCTGAGGAGCCAACGTACGACTGGTAGATCTCCTGCCCCTCCACCTCACGTACGGGCACTACGTTGCCCGGGCTACTTGGCTTGGCAATCATGGGGACGACGTCATCGAGGTGGATCTCCTCGTGCACGTCGTACGTCGCATCCGGGTCGGCCTTAAGCTCGGACCAGTCTTCCTCTCGTCCTTGCGAGCGGAGGAAGCGCTTCACCTCGTCATCTGAAGGGAAAACCGTGCTGGTGGCGCCCAGCTCCGTGCCCATGTTGGCGATCACGTGGCGGTCCATGCAGCTGAGGGAATCCAGGCCAGGGCCGTAATATTCGATAATACGGTTGACGCCTCCATCGACATCGTGGCGCCGCAGCATCTCCAAAATCACATCTTTTGCACTTACCCAGTCCGGCAACTCGCCCGTCAGCTTCACGCCCCAAACCTCAGGCATCCGAATGGTATACGGCTCGCCCGCCATCGCCATCGCTACGTCGAGACCACCAGCGCCGATTGCCAGCATCCCGATGGCGCCGGCCGCCGGGGTATGGCTGTCAGATCCAATCAACGTTTTGCCCGGCACGCCAAACCGCTCCTGATGCACCGGGTGGCTTACGCCGTTACCGGGACGGCTGTAATGCACCCCATACTTCTTGCACGCGCTGCGTAAGAAGAGATGGTCATCCGGATTCTTGTAGTCGGACTGGATCAGGTTATGATCCACGTACTGCGCGGACACTTCAGTCTGGACCTGCGGAAGCCCCATGGCCTCAAACTCCAGCATGACCATGGTGCCTGTCGCATCCTGTGTCAGCGTCTGGTCCATCTTTAGCGAGATCTCCTCTCCCACCTCCATCTCACCGTCCACAAGATGGGATTTGATGAGTTTTTCCGTGACGTTGCGTCCCATGATACCATGACGTTTGTTGGTAAATGTCTATGGATCTATTCGAACAGACGTTTACGTCGAATGATGCGCCTCCGCCCGTACCAGGCAGGGCTTCACACATTTGTATCGGTTGCCGGTGCCACAGTAACCACGGCCTACCTCCGACGATGGCGCCGGGCGGCGGCGGAATTTTTTCTCGCACGTTCCCTCGTTGCTTCCTATGTTGAGCAGCGCCGCTCATTTTTGCACATGGCTAAGGGGCCGACTGCGTGGGGATGCTGAATTACATCTGGGCCGGGCTGATTGTGTTTAGCCTGGTGTTTGCACTGGCTACGGATACCCGGGAGATAGCCCAGGACCGTTACCGCAATGATGCGGCGCTTCCGGTTGAACTCCACTTCCCCGACGGCTATGCCGCTGATGCCCGGCGGCAGTCCGTGGAGGTGCGTATACGGCCGGAGGTCTACCAGGCCTTCTACGACACCGACGCCACCCCGGAGCGCGCGTACGATGGCACGCTCGTGCAAACCCAGGATGGGCGGCAGGTACGATTTGATGCAGGCGCGTCGCTACCCGAACCAATGGCAACCATCCGCGAAGTAACGGCGGGTTCGGACGGCGAACTGCGGGCAGTTCTGCAAGACTTCGTCCCTAACGGGCGCACGGTCGCGGCGTCAGTCGCCTTCGAGCCCGTCCGCTTTGTTAAGATGACAGCCATCACGCAGGCCGCTTTCGACTTCGCAGATACGGCCGTGAACATTATCATCGGGCTTATCGGCGCGCTGGCGCTCTGGCTGGGGCTGCTGCGCATCGCGGAGAAGTCGGGCCTGGTCGGCATCATCGTGCGGCTCGTGCGCCCCGTACTGCGCCCCCTCTTCCCCGGCGTACCGAAAGACCACCCCGCTCTCGGCGTGATTGCCCTGAACCTCTCAGCCAATATGCTGGGCCTGGGCAACGCCGCAACGCCGCTGGGCATCAAGGCGATGGAAGAGCTCCATAAGCTTAACGAGAGCGAAGACACCGCCACTGATGACATGGTGATGCTGCTGGCGATGAATACGGCGAGCGTGCAACTCGTCCCCCCGGTCTTGCTCGTGGCCATCATGGGACTGCAGATCAATGAGCTGATCTTCAGCATCATCATCGTCACCGGATGCTCGTTGCTCGTGGCCATCACGGCGGCCAAGCTGTTATCGAAGATGCGCCGCTATCGCGCGACGGACCCAAACCGTAAGACCGTGGTGGGGCTGGAAGAAAACCATCCCTCAGATGCTGCTGATGTGGATGATCCTGATGCTCCGCCATCAAACACCTGATTCACCCCCTGAGCTTAACCCAACGCTTCATTCCCTGATATGGAAACGTTTCGCAGTATTGTTGAACTCATGGCGGTGTTTGTATTGCCGGCTATCATTGTCGGGTTTCCGCTGTATGGCCTTTATAAAAAAGTGCCCGTTTATGAGGAATTTGTGGAAGGCGCAAAGGAGGGATTCAAGGTGGCGGTGCAGATTATTCCCTACCTCGTGGCCATTCTCTTTGCGATCGGCATGTTTCGGGCGTCTGGCGCGATGGAGTTTCTTGTAGAAGGTCTGCGCCCCGTCCTCAGCCTCGTAAATATTCCGCCCGAGGTGATCCCCATGGGCATCATCCGGCCCCTGACCGGCTCAGGGTCAGCGGGCGTAGTTGTCGACCTGATCAACACGTACGGAGAAGATTCTCTTATAGTAAAAATCGCCGCTACCATGTTTGGCTCTACCGAAACGACCTTTTACGTGATCGCGGTCTACTTTGGCGCCATCAACGTGCAGAAGACCCGGCACGCCGTACCGGCCGGGTTGATCGCGGACTTTACCGCTATGGTGCTCGCGGTCTACGTGGTGCAACTACTTTTTGGGTAGCCAGACCGGTCGCACGCGCCCACCAATGAGAAGAGCGAAGCACAGTCGGTCTGCGCTCCGCTCTCCGAGGCTTTGGTCTGGGGCGGCGTTATTCCACCGGGTTGACGGGCCTGCCTGAAAGCTACAGGTTCAGCATACTGTTTTCTGTGCCGTGCTCATTGGGCACGTACCCATCGGCTTCCTCGTCGTTACGCCACTCGGCACCGTCGACCCAGTACTTGAACTCGACATCGGTACCAGGCTTGAACGAAATCCGCTTCTTCCAGATGCCGTTGACCGGCTGCAGCTCCATGAGGTCGGCCTCGGGATCCCAGTCGTTAAAATCGCCAACAATAGCAATGCTCTCTTCGGCAACCTCAGCGGGCAGCGTGAAGTGAACGCGCATCGATTTTCCTGCAGGGCTTAAGTCTTTTTCAATCATGTGTAGGGAGGACCAGGTGTGGATTAAAGGGGCGTGCCGTGCGGCGCACGCACGATCACACCATAAGAACCGGTATAATCAGGCACGCCGTCAACTTCGCATCAGGTGGTAAGCGCTTCCACGCGAAAAGCTTAACGGAAAGCTCATATCAACTTCATAACGAGAGATCAGCGGAAGCGCTTTTGCGCGGTAGTGATGCTGTGCATGATGACGAGGAGCTGCAACCGGATCGCCTCCCGCAGGGGCAGCGGCGCCAGCCCAAACCTGGCCCGGACCTCCTCCAGCGCGTCGTCGGAGTCGGCAGAAGAGGCCAGGGCCAGCTCAGCCAGGGCTTGCCGGCACGCCAGATAAGTGGCCGGACGCCCGGGGGCATCGGTGCTGGGCGTGTCGGTTGTGGGGGTGATTCGGAAAAGGGGCAGCTCGGTCACCAGGCAAAGCGGGTCGCCGCCCAGGGACCGGACGAATTCCATGGAGCTCTGGTGGAAGCGGCGTGCCTCCTTCGGGTTGTTCTTGGCGCGGAAAAACGTCCGCATAGCCGTGCCTTCAGGTGTAGTATTGAATCCCGGGCCAAGGTAGAAGAAGCCCTTCTCCCCTTGGCGATTATGATCGTGGAGCCCAAGCTCCATCTGCTCTGCCTCGGCCTTGAGGGCGTCCTGCAGTGCTTCTGTGCGAAAGCCCCAGTGCCGTTCAATCAACAGGAAGAACCCTTCCGACACCCCCATGCCGTGCAGGCTAAGGTGCAGATCCATGGGCCCGTGGCGTCGCAGAAAGTGGCTGACCGCCCGGTTTTCGGGCCGCATGGTAGGAAATCCAAACTCCAGGTCATCCCCCGGCTTTTCCCGAACCCGTTCCTGCAGATAGGCCGAGAGCGATGGCCACGCGTCCATCCAGGACCGGTTGCGCGCCTCGCCGTCTGGATTGATGTGCGGTACAACGAGAAAGCGCACCTGCTGGAGGAGGTCCGCCAAGGCCTCCGGCGCATCGCAGGCGGCAAGCACAAGGGTGCGCAGCGTTTCGGGGCCAACCGGTTCGTCGGCGTGTGCCCCCGCGATGAGGCTTACCGTGAGCGGCCCCTCACCCAGCACCACCCCGCCCAGCGGCCGCCCCTCCCGGCTCTCGCCGATGTCGTGGAACGATGCAGGCACATCGGTATCGGCGCAGGCGGCGCGTATCTGCTGTAGACTTTCGTCATGGGTACGAAACGTTGGGGGAGCGGTGGCGGCAAGGGGTGAGAGCATGGCAAGTGAGGTCAATTCAATAAAAAAGCCGGCCGTACGCAAACCTGCTGCGTCCGGCCGGCCCATGGTGCATCCAGCAAGCAGCCCGCTTACGCGTCGCCGTCCAGGATGTCGTTAATGCGCACCAGCGCGTCTTGCAGGTGCAGCTGCGTGGTGCGGTCGTTGGCGCGGCGCTCGGCGCGCTCGATGTCAGAGCGCAGCGTCATCAGTTCGCCACGCACAAACGCGCGAATATCAGACTGCGCAACGTTCACCGGCGTAAAGCCGAGAAACGCCCGGAACTGCGCCGGAGGGGCACTGACTTCAGCCGTCATGAGGTTCCCCAGCCGGTCGATGTGCGTGCGCTGCAGGTTGCGGCGGAACGGATCGACAGCTTCGGCGCGGCTGAGCTCATGCCAGATGCCCTCACGCAGATCGGCCAGCATGGCCGGTGCGCTGTACGCGTCCGTACCCAACCGGGCTTCGGCCTCAATCAGGCGGGCCAGGCGCTGCGGCTCCATCAGCAGATTGAGCACCCGGGCCTGCCGGGTACGGATGCGTTCGATGAAGCCGCCGTGCTCGAGGCGTTGCACCAGGTCTTCCTCCAGCATCCATGTGGGCGTTTCAAACGCCTGGGCCTGCAGGAAGGCCATCGCGTCGCGTTGATACTGCGCGTCAACCACCTCGTACACTACGCCGTCCTGATCGTACGTCTTATGGTTCTCATAGACACCGCCGACGTAGCGACCCACATGACCCATGTAGAGGTCCCACTGGCCAATGAGGCGGTTGAAGATACCACCCGCCTGATCGAAGTTTTCGCCCTCGCGGTACGTCCATTCGATAATGTTGGGCAGGATGCGCTTCAGGTTTTCCACGCCCAGGCGGCTGGCCTCGATGGTATCATCGCCGAGGGCTTCGCGCTGGGACCGCGGATCGATCGGATTACCGGTCTGCCGGCCGTAGAAGTAGCGCGGGTCATCGGCGCGGGCCTTGATCCACTCGTTGATGATGGGCCGCTCCTCGTCCGGTGTGGACGCCTCGGGAATGGGGCGATAGCCAAACTCTACCGACCACAGGTCATACGGGCCGAGCTTCGCCATGAAGTCCGTGACACCGTCCTCGGGCTGAGCCACGTAGTTAAACCGGGCATAGTCCATGATGGAAGCCGCTGTGCCGTTGTTCGCGGTGTACGTTGGCGAGCGCAGCGAATCGACCGGGATGGCGACGGCCGAACCCCAGTTATGCGGCAGGCCGATCGTATGGCCGACCTCGTGGGCAGATACGAACCGGATCAGTTCGCCCATGACCTCCTCTTCGAACTCGACGCCTCGGGCCTCGGGGTTCGCTGCAGCCGTCTGCACAAAGTACCAGTCGCGCAGCAGATTCATGACGTTGTGGTACCAGCCGATATCCGAGCCCAGGATCTCACCAGTGCGCGGGTCTACGGTACGGGGGCCGTAGGCATTCTGCGTCTGCGATGCGAAGTACCGAATCGTAGAGTAGCGGATATCCTCCGGGCTAAACTCCGGGTCTTCCTCAGCGGTGGGCGGGTCCTTCGCCATAATGGCGTTCTTGAAGCCGGCAGCTTCAAAGGCTACGTTCCAGTCCTCCACGCCTTGTTTCAGGTAGGGTCGCCACTGCTCGGGCGTGGCCGGGTCGATGTAGTACACGATGGGCTTCACGGGCTCCACCAGTTCACCCCGCTCGAAGGCCTCCATATCGCTTGGCTCCAGGCGCCAGCGGGAAATGTAGGTACGTTCCTCCGCGCGCTGGGTATCGCGACCAAAATCAACCTGCTGTATGCTGAAGAAGCCCACCCGCTCATCGGCCAAACGGCGCTGCATGGGCTCGGCCGGGAGCAGCACCATCGACTGATTCATCATCAGCGATATGGCGTTGGTGGAGCTATTGGAGGGCGGATTCTGCGCCTCGTAGGTGAGCAGATGCCGCACCTCGATGTTTTCTGGGAAGCTGCGCACGGATTCCAGATACGTCCGTGACGCGTCCAGGCGACGCACCCCGTAGGCTGACCGGCGGCCCTGCTGCAAGCCGAGCGCCGGGACGTCCGATGTGTACAGGCTCGTCACGTCGATCACAACGCCCTCCTCGTCCTCCGAGAGGGCCTCAATATCGAACGACATGATGATTGGTTCGAAGTTGGAGTTGCGCACGGCCTGGTAGATGGGCGTGTCTGGATCAGCCACGTTGGAGTACTGCGCCACACGCAAGAGTACTTTGTCAAACTGCCGCTCCCAGCGCACGACTTGCTCATTGGCCTTTTCCCCACCATAGCCGATATTATCGGCTGTCTGGGCAATACGCGTCACGAGGAGCATCTCCTTGCCCAGCAGCGAGTCGGGGATCTCGTAGTACAGGTTGTCGTCGATGCGATGGCTGGTGAACAGGCCCTCATCGCTTTCAGCCGCATCCGTGATCACCTCACTGTAGGGCGTGAAGGGCGTATCGTTCGTCTCTTGTTCAGGTTCTGGGGGAGCATCGGTAGCCGCCTCCTGTGCACCGGTGCAGCCTGCAAAAAGCAGGGTTACAACGAGCATCAGCGCAGGCAGGCGCAGATTGGTACCAAAAGTCATGGGGTATGAGGTTAAGTCATGGAAAACATAAAACCGCACGCGGTGCGCATCCGGTCTGCACAGTGCATCAAACCACATTGAGGCCTAAAACGCAACTCGGCGTGGCTGTAGGGACGCTACGGGCGAGCCAGGTCGTCGGTCACGGCAATGAGGCGGTCGGTGTTGCGTTGGGGATCACGATAATAGATAAAGGCGGTGTACTGCGAGCGCTGTGGCGGTAGGCCCTCGGCGAGGCTCCGCATCTGGCGATCCCCGGCCCGCACGTAGCGGTATTCGTACTCGCCCTGCTTAAGTGTTGCCACCCCCACATACCGGTCCGCTGCGGCGTCCCATGTAAGCGTCGGGGCCTGGTCGTTCGCCGTCCAGTTGTTGAAGCTGCCCACCAGCACAACGTCTCCGTTGATGGGCTCCTCCTCAGGTGGTACGTACTGGAACGTGGCCTGCACGTACTCGCCGTTGGTTTCGGGGCTGGGCACATCACGGACCCGAGAGATTACCGGTTGGCCGTTGAGCGGTACATCGGTGCCCGGGTCAGGAAAGCGCGCGAGGTCAGGCGCCAGGCGTACGCGAAAGGGTACCGGCGCCCGGTCAACCGTCTCAATCTGCCGGGTCGTGCGCAGCGCCCGTAGATCCAGTCGGTAATCGCTCCCTACCGGCGCAAAGCTTTGCCGCCGGTCCAGCTCGAACTGAAGCGTCGGTTGGTCCATGAGCTGCGGGCGGTCGGCACAGCGGGTGCGGTTCACACGACCGTCGCGAATAAAGCACGCTGTGAAGTCAAAGACGCGGCCTTCCAGGTCTCGAGGCGGGCGTATGCGTACCAGCGGCTGGACGGCCAGACCGTTGAGGCCGGCCACAGGAATCCTATCGAACCGGAGATCGATACGCCCTTCCTGCTCGGAGACGAAAAAGGCGCGCTCAAATAGTACAGCCTCCTCATTGCCCTGCTCGGTCACCCGGACGATGTAGTTCCCGCTTACCGTGAAGCCAATACGCTCATTCGGAAAGGTGTAGGTGTAGTGCGTATAGTTCACCTGGGTGGCCTCTGAGGGCTGATAGTCCGTCAGGTCATCCCGCTGAAACCCGCGCATGTACTCGCTTGGCGAGAGCCGACGCTCCCAGAGGCGCGTGGCCTGATAGAAATGGACATTCAGCGGGCGCCCCCGGGGCTCCATAAGATCAAACGAAAGCTGGAGCTGCTCCCCCGAGTTGAGCGTTATCACCGGAAGCTGGGCATCGACCGGGATGCTGCTTCGCTGCTGCCGGGTGGGGTGCAGGCGGATGGTGCGGAAATCGGTCGCGTCGGAGGCCATGTGGGGCGCAATATCCTCCGGACCGGCGGGCTCCTGCGTAGCTCCCTCGTTGTCCTGTGTACTGGCACATCCAGCAAGCAGCAGCATCAGAACGATGGCCCAGCTACTTTTGCTGAAGCTACGATACCAGCCCGACCGGTGAAACAGCATAGCGAGGTAGACGAGCAAAGAAAGCGCGAAAGGCGGTCGGGTACATGCGTCAGTATAACGAATTACGAACTCCATTTTGTATATCCTCTGATGAAGACGCTTCGGGCGGCGCATCAACCCACGACAGAAACGCCTGGAACGCCTGCGCTTCCGCCGAGGCTTCAGCGGCCCCCATCGCACGAAACGCGCGGCTCGCCATCGCGGCTTCTGTCTGGGCCTGAGCCAGCGTCCCGTGCCGGTAGGCCCACATGGCGCGGTGGGCATGCACCTGCGCCTGCAGTCGCCGCCCGGGCCCAGCCGTCAGGCCAAGAGCGTCTCTCCCATCACGGCCGGAAGCTGCGGCGTGTAGCGCGCCCTCCCAATCCTGAGCATCTGCCAGAAGGAGGGCCAGTAGAAAGCGCCCAGGGGTACGCCCATCAAGCGCCATAGCCAACTGTTCTGCGCGCTCAGGCGGTGGGCGCACCGGTTGAAGGGCGAGAAACACATCCGGGACGTCGGTGAGCGCCCGCTCCAACTGGAGCTGCATCCACAACGCGTGTTGATGAACCGGTAGCCGCCGTAGCAACGTGTCGTATTGCTCAGTGGCCTCGGTCCCCCTCCCCATTATGGCGAGCGCCTGGGCATAGCGTAGCTGCATACGCCAATCCATGCTACCCCGGCCTGTCGGTTCGATGCGCTCCACTACCGCTTGCGCCTCCCCCGCTGCTATCTGGAACGCCGCCCAGAGCGCCTGTGCGCCAGGATGCGCCGGCTCGTGGGCCAGTGCCTCAAGCACGTAGCCACGCGCCTCGTCGAATCGGTCATCTGCCAGGGCCGCCTGTGCCTTGCGGTAGACCGCGGTGGCGGGCGGGAGCTGAAATGGGCACGGCTGTTCGAACACCGAAGGGCGTGCAAACCGGGCAGCCATCACGGGACGCGCTGCTCGACTTACGGAAGGGCGCTCGGCCAGAAACGACTGCCACTCGGCCGTCAACTCGGGCAACGAGCGGCCGTACGCCGACGTAAAATCTGCCCAGGCGTAGGCCTGCTTGAGTGGTGCTGGACCGTAGGTGTCGAGTAAATACTGTACGAATGAGCCCATCACGGTATACGACACGGCCCCCCGCCCCGTCCAGAACCCGAGTGGGGACAGCCGTGCGGCCACGTCGGCCGAAAGGTCGGGGTTAAGCGCGTCGCGTGCTCCGCCCGGTGCCGCTACCTGCGCTGCTACCACCTGATCGTGTACGGAGGGCCGTCCGCTGGGCGGCTCCAGTGCCACGGCCAGCCCCTCCACCAGCCCAACCGATACCGAGGCGCGCACGAGGGGAAGCCCGAACGGCCGTGATGCTACATGAGCGAGCTCGTGGGCAACCACCCGCTCGGCCACAGATTGCAGCACGTGAATCTGTGGCGTGGCCAGCCATACCGGGGCCGTGTTGGTGGTGCGGGCACCAGTCAGCGCTGCCTTCGTGGCTTCATCCGGATAGAGAAAGCTATGCACCGGTACGTCAAGCGTCACCTCCAGCCGATCCGCCAACCGCTCCACCTGATACGTGTGATACCGCGCCCAATGCGCCACCTCAGCATCGGAGAGCGCCTCCGGGTCGTAGTGTAGCACCACGCGATCCGTGGACACCCGGCCGGTGAGTTGCCGCTCCAGATGCGTCATCGATGTATTGAGGCCAAGCGGAGAGGCGAAAGCGTAGATGCCTGCGATAAGCAAGGCCAGCGCGCCTACCGCTGGCGGCCCCTGTATCCACCAGGCACGGGTGGCCGGAGCCGGAAATCCCTTCCGGAGCCACCGCCCGAACAGTAGCAGCCCAGCCGCCCAGCAAAGCGTAAGCCCGCGGAACCAGAATAGGCCTGGACGAAGCGCCAGCGTCTCGTCGTAAATCGGCCCCAGCACACCGCCGAACACGTGATTGTACGTGTAGAACTGGGGATGGAACCCCAGGTCGTACACCGGCCCCATGAGCATCAGTGCCACGCCTATCCCACTCAGCGACCAGCGAGCGCTCATCGGGCCCCAGGCGGTGAGAACGTAGGCCACGGCTACAGCAAACACCACAGTGACGACTGGAAAGAGCACCCAAAACAAAACCCCCTGAAGAAACCCGCAGGCGGGCGCCCATAGCAACGCTACACCAAACAATAGAAGCGGCCACACCAGGACCAGCGTCTGCCGCTGCCATACAGAGACGACAGATCTCCCCGACCGGAAGGAACCCACAGCCACCCAGCCCACCGTGAAGAAGGCAACGGTGGCCAGGACCGCCATGCTAAATGCATTGAGCTGATGGAGCAACGGCACCATCCAGCACAGCAACACGACAGCCGTGTAAATAAGCAGCGGCCCGAGGACTCCTCCGGCAACGCTGGTCCTGCCATTCAAACCGTCGGCCATACGAACTGAACCACAAGAAAAGGTCCTCCCGCGATCAGAGAATGCTAAACGACACGCCGACGGCCAACACTTCCTTCAGCTGTAGCGCGGCACTTACGTCGCGGTCATAATACGCTGTAAACTCGAAGCGCACATCTAAAAAGCTGTTGACGGACATCCGGATCTGGTTTTCCCACAGCATGTCTGGCAGGTCGTCCTGGTCGAACGCTGCGAAGAGGGTAAGGCCCGAGATGTAGCGGACGTTTTCAGCGATCTCTACATCTAATGCCGTGGTGGACTCCACGCCGACCTGAAACCGGATGAGATCATCCGGGTCAACGCCGTATAATTCGCGCAGGCGCGGGATTGCTACGATGGTTTCCTTTGCACCAACCCCGAGCCGCTGCTGAAACCACGACGTGGGTTCGTAGGTGAGGCCCACCGACTGGGTGAACGTGGCTGGTGAGAAGAACTCTGACACCTTTACCGGGGGGTCCCGATCTTCGCCGAAAGGATCGGAGCTAAAATTAAAGCCAGAGGCAAACTGCGTCCGTAACTCGGCTGATATCGTGGGTTGGAAGAGCTGGAAGAAGTCCTCCCCGCGGTAGAGAAAGGCCCCGGCCAACCGAATAATGTCCTCTGACTTGCGGAACGACTCGCCATCCTGGTTGATGAGGCCAAACCCAAGCCGCATGCGATACGACTGACGCCAGCTATTGCCGCCGCGCATCGCATGGCCATCGAGGCGCGTAGATACGGAGAACGAGTTTACCCCGCCTTCCGCCCAGTTCTGAAACCCTACCTGCGTGGCCGACAGATCGAACCGCAGCCCCGTCATCCACTCAGCGACGGACACCGTGTCAGCCGCCTGTTGCGCATCCGGCGCAGCTACCATGTCGACGTCTTGCGCTGACACGCGCGGCACGATGGCAATCAGTAAGGCATATACAATAAACAGTGCGAGCACACGAGCAGAGAGGGGCACAGCCGAGTAGTGTTTACTTCAGAGTATGGCGTGGGAGCAGCATGCCCACCCAGTATACAAAACCATCTGTATACAGTACCACCGAGGTGGGGGCACACAGGGTACATAAGCGAAAAGGCTATGCCGTGGATGACATAGCCTTCCGCGCAATCGCAATGCTTTCAGGCGATGCTTACAGCTCGTTCTTCTTAATGTCCTGTACTTCGACGCGAATGTCTTGCGCCTTCTTCTTCAGCTCCTGCATGACCTTACGAACGCGCGTGCCGGCGGCTTTTACACCACTGTTGTAGAACTTGTCAAAGTCTTCTTCGGCTTCGCCTACGAGGTCAAGAAGCTCCTGATACCGATTACTCATAAATTCCTCCTTATTCAACAAAGTATGGGAAGTGGAAAAGTGCGTGCCTTTCCGTTGGATCAGCGCAAAACATAGGGCACGGGGGCAGGGCTGTCAAGCCGTAGATGGCCATTTAAGCGGATATACGCGCAGGGGACGGCCGAATCTGGTCTATTTCATGGAAACTCTACCGTTGAACCCTGCGCCCGCGCAGCGAACCGGGCGTCAGGAGCAATTGCGGCGTGGACAGCAGCACCGAAATGCCCGCTTCAGCGGCCTGTCGGAGAGCTGCAGCGGCCGGCACCGCTTTGGCCGGTGGAAGATCTTCGATCGGAAGGGGCGCAGCGGACGCCTCTTCTGAGAGCAACGATCGACCGCCTTTCCGCACAAAGCCCACGACGGTCACGGTATCCTCAGCAAGGGCCTGCGCCAGCGCTGTGACGGCATCGCCCAGGGCCACCTCGCGGCTGCCGCCCGAGGACGGATCACGGGCCAGCGCCGAGACCACCGGAAGCGCCTCCTGCACCACAAGCTGACGCAACCACGCCACCGCTCCCACGCGTACGCCCGGGCCGTCATGGACCAGCAGGCCGCGCGCGTCCCCCGGGATGCTCACCGCAGGCAACACGGCATCCGTAAGCCGGTCGACAAGCTGCTGGTTGGCCTCGCGCGTGGCCCGGTCCACCACCGCGGCTTCCTGTGCGGAGGCCACCTGCAACACCCCGCCCGATCGCTCACGGAACAGCCCCTGCCCCTCCAGCGCGCGCTCCGCGGCCTCTCCACTGCCATGGATGAGCAGTAGTGGTGGTAGCTGCTGACGGTTGGCGCTCAACTCGCGCCCCAGCTCGTCTATGAAGAGGGGGTCAGCCAGGTGATAATCGTCGATGCACAGCAAATACATAAGCAGTCAGGCGTGGGTGGAGTGATCTATCGCACAGGCGCAAGCAACGCCCGCAGCTAACATTCGCTAAAGAGTGGGCCGGGCTCTTGATCCGCGGCGCTGCATCCCCGACCTTAGCTAACTGCATGTTCTCTCCGTCTTCCCTGCCCCAGCCCCTACCCTATGGCTGATTTTTGCCATCTCCACTGCCATACGCAGTACTCCCTACTCGACGGCGCCGCGCAAATCAAACAGCTCATCCAGCGCGCCCAGCAGCTCGAGATGCCTGCCGTCGGCATCACCGATCATGGCAATCTCTTTGGCGTGCCCGAGTTCTACACCACAGCCCGCCGAGCAGGCATTCAGCCGGTGATCGGCTCGGAGTTCTACATCACCCCCAGCGGGATGGATGACACGGACGACGCCACGCGCTACCACCAGGTCCTGTTTGCCAAAGGGCGCACGGGATACCAAAACCTGATTCAGCTGTCCTCGCTCTCCTACACCGACGGCTTCTACTACAAGCCTCGCATCGATAAAGAGGTGCTCCGCGCGCACAGCGAAGGACTGGTCGCCACGACTTGCTGCCTCCAGGGCGAGGTGCTGCAGACCATCCTTAAAAAAGGCGAGGCCGCCGGGCGGGAGGTCTTCGAGCACTACCTCGATATATTCGGCGACGACTACTACATCGAATTACAGGACCATGGCATTGAGGAGCAGCATCAGTGCAACGCGGTATTGCTGCGCTGGGCCAAGGAATACGATGTAAAGGTGCTCGCCACCAACGACGTCCACTACGTCAACCAGGAGGACGCCGAGGCGCAGGACGTGCTGCTGTGTCTGCAAACCGGGAAGGACTACAACGACCCCGACCGGATGCGCTTCGAGAACGATCAGTTCTTTCTGAAGAGCACCGAAGAGATGGCCGCGGCGCTCGATTCGGTACCGGCGGACATCCGGCAGGAGGCCATGGAAACCTCCCGCGAGATTGCCGACAAGTGCAAGTTTGAACTGCCCATGGGCGACCTGCTCATGCCCCACTACCCCATTCCGCAGGATTTTGATAACGACATGGATGCCTACCTGCGGCATCTCGTGTATGAGGGCGCTCGCCGTCGGTATGGAGAAATCACAGAGGAAATCCGCGAACGGCTCGACCACGAGTTGGGAATCATCAAGGAGATGGGCTATGCGGGCTATTTCCTCATCGTGCAAGACTTCACCGATGCGGCACGCGACCTTGGCGTGCGCGTGGGACCGGGGCGTGGCTCGGCCGCAGGAAGCGCCGTATCGTATGCCCTTGGCATCACCAACATCGACCCGCTGACGTACGATCTCCTCTTTGAGCGCTTCCTGAACCCCGACCGCGTGTCGATGCCGGACATCGACATTGACTTCGACGACCGCGGGCGTAGCAAAGTCATCGACTACGTGGTGCAGAAGTACGGCCGGGAAAACGTCTGCCAGATTGTGACCTTCGGGACGATGGGCCCACGCTCCGTCATCCGCGACGTGGCGCGCGTGCTGAACATCCCCCTCAGCGAAGCTGACCGCATCGCGAAGCTTGTGCCGGATGGCCCCGGCGTGGACCTCGACTCGGCCCTGAAGGAGGTGCCCGAGCTGCGGCAACTCAAGCAGCACGATGACAAGCAGGTGCGCCGTCTGATGCATTACGCCGAAGTGCTGGAAGGCTCCGCCCGCCACACCGGGGTACACGCCGCCGGGGTCATCATTGCCCCGGGCGAGGTGAGCGAGTATGTGCCCGTGGCGGTGGCCAAAAGCAAGGGCGAAAAGACCATCACTACCCAGTACGACGGCGACTGGGTCGAGAAGTTTGGCCTGCTGAAGATGGACTTCCTGGGCCTGAAGACGCTGACCGTGCTCAACGATACGTTAGATCTTATCCGCGAGAATCACGGGGTAGACATCAACCTGGATGAAATCCCCCTCGATGACGAGGCGACATACGAACTCTTTCAGCGGGGCGAAACCGTAGCGGTGTTTCAGTTCGAATCGGAGGGGATGCGTGAGTGGCTGCGCAAACTACAGCCCACCTCCATCAACGACCTCATCGCCATGAACGCCCTGTACCGGCCGGGGCCCATGGACCTCATACCGGACTACATCGACCGCAAGCACGGGCGCGAAGAGGTGGCCTTCCCCCACCCCCTGCTGGAAGACATCCTGGAGCCGACCTATGGCATACCCGTCTACCAGGAGCAGGTCATGAAGATGGCCCAGGTGATGGGCGGCTACTCGCTGGGGCAAGCCGACCTGCTGCGGCGCGCTATGGGCAAGAAGAAGCAGAAGGAGATGGACAAGCAGCGCGAGGTGTTTGTGGCTGGCGCCGCCGAGAAGGGCGTGCAGGAGCAGAAGGCCCACGAAGTCTTCGATATGATGGCCAAGTTTGCTGGCTACGGTTTTAACAAGAGCCACAGCGCAGCCTACTCCGTCGTCGCATACCAGACCGGCTACCTGAAGGCCCACTACCCGGCCGAGTTCATGGCTGCTGCCATGACCAATGACATGGGCGACACTAAAAAACTCACGGTGGTACTGGACGAGGCGCAGCGTATGGGTCTTGACGTGCTGCCGGCTTCCGTGAACGGCAGCGAAGCCCGTTTTAACGTAGAGGACGGACAGATCCGCATGGGCATGGGCGCCATCAAAGGCGTGGGCCTCGGCGCTATTGAGGAACTCGTCGACACCCGTGCCAAGGAAGGACCGTTTGAGACCATCTTTGACATTGTGACGACGGTCAACTTGCGCACCGTCAACAAGAAGGCGCTGGAGAGCCTGGCCCGGGTGGGCGCCATGGACGACCTTGAAGGGCATCGCGCGCAGTTTGTGGAGGCGCTGGACGATGCGGTACGCTACGGACAGAAAGTGCAGGCGGACCGCGCTGCGGGGCAGAACTCCCTCTTTGGTGACGCCTCATCCCCCGGCACCACGATGGAACCCAACCTACCGGTGGTCGAGCCGTGGTCCACGGGGCGTATCCTGAAAGAAGAACGCGAACTGACCGGCATGTACGTGTCCGGGCATCCCCTGGACAAGTACCGGCCCGAGATTGAGGCGTTTGCTTCTGCCCCTCTCGGCGACGCCGATGCGCTCTTTGACCCAAATGCAGTACCTGATGATGACCAGCAAAATGGCCGCTACGGCCGGCAAAAACCCTCACACACCGTGTTTGGCATCGTCACGGAGGTGCAGCAGCGGACCACCCGCTCCGGCAAGCCGATCATGTTTGCGCAACTCGAAGATTACACCGGGCAGGCCGAGCTCGTGTGCTTCTCCAGCATTCTCGATCGCGTACAGCAACACCTGACCGTGGATAACATCGTGCTGGTGCGTGGCGAGGTGGAGCAGCGAGGCGGCGGCACGAAGATCCTCGTCCGCGAGGTCATGCCCATGTGGCAGGTGCGCGAGAAAATGGTGCGCAATATTATCCTCACGATCGACCGCCGCCGCGTAGGCGCAGAGCACATGAACCGCCTGCATCAGCTGTGCGACCGCAACCGTGGCAACACCCGGCTCTTCTTCGACGTCGTCGATCCCCAACTTCCCGCAGGCGTCCAGCGGGTCCGGGCGCGCAGCTGCGTCGTGGACGCTTCGCCTGAGTTGCTTGATGGGATGGCCTCCCTCTTTGGGCGGCATGCCGTGACGCTCGAAAACGAGGAGTAGGAATACCCATGCTGCCCTGCTCGGCCAGCGAATAGCACAATGGCTGGCCGCGCGCCCTTCACACACAAAAACGCCCCGTCACCAGAACCGGCGACGGGGCGTTATAAGGGGAGGCGCCACGGCAATCAGCCGCAGCACGTGACGCGTTACACGAGGTACACGTCCTTGGCGTTGAGCCCCTTGGGGCCTTCCGCGACTTCGTACTCTACGCGGTCACCTTCGTCGAGGGCCTTAAAGCCATCTACGTTGATTTCACTAAAGTGGACAAACAGATCCTTGCCGCCGTGGTCCGGGGTGATGAATCCATAGCCTTTGTCGTTGCTGAACCACTTGACGGTTCCTTGTTCTCGAGCTTCCATAATTCGCTGCTTTTCAAAATGATACTGTTACGCGGTAGTATCGCCTTTCCTTCCTTCGTGGACACATACCGCGATGCCTGAGCGTCGCTCAAGAGTCGCTTGCTGCCAACACGGTTGGAAAACCGACGTTACGCCGGGTCAGATTAAGCTGTGATATCTACCTTAATGAATTTAGCCTAACAACACGCCATTCTGTTTGTTACCACGTGTGCCATGGTACCTGTTGGAATCATAAAATTTACACACATTATCCTTTGGGGGCACCACGTGGAGTAGTGCCGACATTAAGCCCACGGATACGCCATCGCGAAGCAAAAAAGCGCCCCCTCCAAAAGGAAAGGGACGCCGGTTGTGCAGAAGCACTGGGGTAGGTGACCAAATGTGACGAGTGCACGTCCTCAGGCAAGCACATTCACGTCCTGGGCATTTAGGCCCTTCGGTCCTTCACCTACCTCATACTCTACGCGGTCGCCTTCGTCGAGGGCTTTGAAGCCATCGCTGTTGATTTCGCTAAAGTGGACAAACAGATCCTTGCCGCCATGATCTGGCGTGATGAATCCGTAGCCCTTTTCGTTGCTAAACCATTTGACGGTTCCTTGCTCACGGCCTTCCATAATTGCTGCGGTGTCAAGTGATACATGTAGTGCGGCAGCAGCAGCCTCTACTCGGTCCTGCGTGGACTACAACATTGCCAGGGACAGGCCCGGGCCGATAGATACGTCAAAGAAGACGCGCGGCCTTCTTTTCTCCATGTAGGGGGAATAGTGCGGTACTACCTTAATGGATTCTTAGTATACGCCGCGCGCTTGCCCATAGTCAAGTCCGATCCCTGCCACGGGCCGGGGACGTCGACCACCAGTGGACGCAGGCCTACCCGTAAAGCGGACGAACCATTGGCTCACGCCTGCATCTGTTCATCCAGATTGTAGCGCTTCCGCTTTTCCCAGAGGGTTTTCTTAGAGATGCCAAGCACTTCGGAAACCTCCGCATACGTAGCGTCCATCGTCTCCAATGCGTGTTTGATGTAGGCGCACTCCAGATCCTCCAGGGTCCGGCCTTCAGGAAAATGAAAGGCGCCGGCACTGCTTGAGGCCAGCAATGCCTCGTCGGGGCCACCGAGGGAGAGGTCGTCGGCATCGACCTGAGGACCCGTCGCGAAGATGGCGGCCCGCTCCAAGACGTTCCGCAACTCGCGGACGTTGCCCGTCCACGGATGGGCCTGCAGGCGTTCTTCTGCCGCTGGTGTAAACCCTTCGAGACTACGCCCCAGTTCGTCGCTAAAGGACAGAAGCACGTGCTCCGCGATGGCCAGCACATCGTCACCCATCCGGCGCAACGGCGGTAGGTGCAGGTTGACCACATTGATGCGATAGTATAGGTCGCGCCGAAACTCCTTGTCGGCCACACGCTGGACGAGATTCGCGTTGGTGGCACACAGGATGCGCGTGGTCACGCGGATATCGTCCACGCCCCCCAGCCGCCTGAACGTGCGGCTCTCCAGAAACGAAAGGAGCTTGGCCTGGAGCGCCATGCTCATCGAGTCTACTTCGTCAAGAAATACCGTTCCTCCATCGGCTACTTCCAAGAGCCCCGGCTTACTGTCGCGCGCATCTGTGAATGCTCCTTTCTCGTACCCGAACAGCTCGGCCTCCAGCAGATTATCCGGAAGAGCCGCGCAATTAATGTCCATGAACCGCCCGGCATTGTAAGCAGACGTATCATGAATCGTGCGTGCCACGAGGTTCTTTCCGGTCCCCGTTTCGCCGCTGATAAGGACGATTGTGTTGGGTACATCCTGCAAGGTCTGGATGGTGTCCCGAACGCTCTGGATGGCTGCACTCTCCCCCAGGATGCTATCGAGGGTGTGGGAGGCCGCCACATGATTCGTTTTTTTCTTTGGCTTCCGCGTCCGTGCGGCGTTGGCCGGCGTCTCCGACGTTTCTGCTGCCGGGGTCGTATCGTAGAGGGCCAGCGCCTTTTTCAGAAGCGCGCGCATCTCCTCCAGGTTCACGGGTTTCTGCAGGTAGTGAAACGCGCCCAGCCGCATGGCCTCAACAGCGGTTTGAACCGATGAGTGAGCCGTCATAATGAGAACAGGGAGTGACAACTCACGCGCCTTAAGCTCTTCAAGAAGCTCGATCCCGTTCATATCGGGCATCATCAAGTCGGCGATGATGACGTCGGGAATCGTTCCATCGTCAATGGTGGTCAGCATATCCCCGGGGCTAACGAAGGCCTCGGCCTCAAAACCATCGCGCTGCAGTACGTTAACGAACAGTTGCCCAATCTTGGGCTCGTCATCGACAATGTATATGCGTTTTTTCATGAGGCAGAAGCGTCAGCGGGTGTGCACAGAGGGGAGCGCGGTGGTTGGGTAACTTTTTCCGCCCGAGATATGCGGGTAGCGAAGCCGGTGGCGTGCACCCGGGCGGCGGCCTTCGAGCCGGTTATCGTCTAAATGCGCCGATTTTAAATGGGTCGCGGCTCCGTTACAAGACGGATGGTCTGCACACCGGGTAGGCCCGCCAGGTCACGACCGGTAATTGCGTGACGCCCTGCGGGTGGTTTCACCAGACCTCTATTATAGGAGCGCACACCGCCAGCTGAATACCGACCGGGCGGATCATGCCACTACCGATTGCATTCATCACGCGCCCGTTCCTAACTGTCCTTCGTGTTCATGTCTCGTCTTTTCCGTAGGTATCTGCCTGCCCTCCTGCTTGCCGCAGCCTTCATGGCAAGTTGCGGGCCTGCAGCGACGGAAGAGCCCACCGTAACGGACGACCTGGAGCGCCAGGTCTCGTTTAGTCCACCGGCAACCCGTATCTTCCCGCTGGCGCCGAACGTCACGGAGCAGATCGTCGCGGCCGGAGGCGCCGACCAGTTGGTGGCGGTAAGCACAGCAGACACCTATCCCCCATGGGTGGATGAGCTTCCCCGCATCGGCACGCTACCGCTCGATTTCGAAGCACTCGTAGCGGAGGAGCCCGACCTTGTGGTCGCCAATGCGGAGATCAACCCGGAGCGCGACGCGGAGACACTCGATGCCCTGGGCATCCCGACGCTGTTTCTCACCTACACGACGGTGGCGGACGTGCCGCGCACGATTCGGCTACTTGGTACGTGGCTGGGCACAGAGGCGGAAGCCGACGCGACCGCCGATACGTTAACGGCGCAATTTGATGCCTTTCGCGCCGCTGCGGACACCGTGAAGCATCGACCGCGGGTGCTCTTCCTGATTGGGGACGAGACGCTGTACGCCTATGGAGCGGGAAGCTATGTGCATGAGCTTATTGCCATGGCGGGCGGCGAGAGCATCACCGCCACCTTACCCGCCGCCGCGCCGGTGCTGAGCGAGGAGTTTGTCCTTACCCAGCGGCCTGACGTCATCGTGGGATCATTTGGTGAGGGGTACACCACCGCGGACCTGCTGGCCAAGCATCCCACCTGGGACATCGTACCGGCGGTGCGTGACGGGCGCGTGTACTCCATTGACGGGGCGCTCATCAGCCGACCCGGACCGCGGCTACTGCGCGGCGTGCAGGCGCTGCGTGCAGCCATTCATGGCGATACGCTCGACGTTCCCCTCTACCTGCCCCACCTTCCATGATACGCCCATCCGTACTTGCGGGCGGTCTTGTGGTGGCCCTTTCCGTGTCGCTCGGGATGGCCGTGGCCTTGGGGAGTACATCGGTGGCGCTCGGTGACGTGTACCATGTGCTGGCCTACCGCCTTGGATGGACGAGCCTGGGGGCGCCCGAGGGTACGGTGGAACGCATCGTGTGGGACCTGCGCCTACCACGCGTGCTGGCGGCTATGCTGGTAGGCGGGGGCCTCTCCATCATTGGCGTGGCGATGCAGACCCTGGTGCGCAATCCGCTGGCCGAGCCGTATCTGCTGGGCATTTCCAGTGGCGCCTCCGCCGGGGCATCCCTCTTTTACCTTGGCTTCTTCCCTGCGCTGGTCGCACGCACGCTTTCCATGCCCATCGCGGCGTTTCTTGGCGGACTGCTGGCCATCAGCATCGTGTACCTCGTAGCGCGCGATCGCTCCGGCCTCTCCGTAGCCCGGCTGTTGCTGGCTGGCGTGGCGATGTCTGCCCTCATGGCTTCCATCACGTCGTTCATCACCCTGGCCTCGCCAGAGCCCGACAAGCTGCGTGCGATTCTATTCTGGCTCCTGGGATCGCTGAGCGGGATGCGTTGGGAGATGCTCATTGCGCCCACGCTGGTCACTACCTTCGGGCTGGTGGTGCTCATCGGCCTCGCCCGCCCGCTGGATGCCATGCTTGTGGGTGAGGAGCCCGCGCAAAGCCTCGGCGTGCGCGTCGAGTGGGCGAAGCGCGCCCTCATCGGGTTGGCGGCTCTTGTCACAGGCACGCTCGTGGCGATCTCTGGGGCCATCGGGTTTGTGGGCCTGATCGTCCCGCATGCGGTGCGCCTGCTGGTAGGTGTGCCCCATCGTCGGCTCGTACCGCTCAGCTTCTTGGCCGGGGCCCTGTTTCTCGTGTGGGCCGATCTTGTGGCGCGATCGGCCCTGCCCACGGAGCTGCCCGTCGGCGTCGTCACCGCACTCTGTGGCGTTCCTTTTTTCCTGATTTTACTTCGCCAAAGCGCGTATCGGTTTGGCTGAGTGGGCCACGTATGAGTCAAACACTATCCCGGGTCCAGCGTATAGCATTTTACTTTCACTAATTTCTGAAAGGGTGGCAATGGCGCACTCTAATCTGACCTCTCCGCAGCGGCGTGCAGCCCTGCTCGATCAGTCCGGCCCTCTCTCGCTGTTTGATATCCAGCGGGTGGTGGAGGATGAACTGCGGGCGTTTGAGCACCGCTTCCGCGAGGCCATGCGCTCTGACGTTGGCCTGCTCGACAAAATCACGCAGTACATCCTGCGCCAGAAGGGCAAGCGCATCCGGCCCACCCTGGTCCTACTCACGGCGAAGGCCTGCGGACAAATCAACGATACCAGCTACCGCGGCGCGGCCCTCGTGGAGTTGATGCACACCGCTACACTGGTGCACGACGACGTTGTGGATGACGCCGAGACGCGCCGCGGGTTGTTCTCCATCAATGCGCTGTGGAAAAACAAAATCGCCGTGTTGATGGGCGATTTTCTCCTGAGCCAGGGCCTCCTCCTCTCGCTGGAGAACAACGACTACCAACTGCTGCACATCCTCTCCGATGCCGTCCGGCGGATGAGTGAAGGCGAGCTGCTGCAGATCGAAAAATCGCGCCATCTCAACATTGATGAGGCCACCTACTTCCGGATCATCTCGGATAAGACGGCCTCGCTGATTGCGGCCTGCACGATGAGCGGCGCTTACAGCGCAGGCGCCTCTGACGAACGCCTCGCAGAAATGCGCCGCTTTGGCGAATCGCTGGGATTGGCGTTCCAGATTCGGGACGATCTGTTTGATTACGGGACCACCGACGTCGGCAAGCCTATTGGTATCGATCTTCAGGAGAAAAAGATGACGCTCCCGCTGATTTACGCCCTCCGCACAACGGATAAGCGCACGCGGAATCGCATGCTGAAGATCGTCCGTATGGACGAGAAAAGCTGGGCCGATATCCGCAAGGTTCGTTCGTTTGTGGAGGCCAACGGGGGCATCGCCTACGCACAGGATGCTATGCGTACCCATGCCGACGAAGCCCTTCAGCAGTTGGCTTCGCTCCCGCCTACGCCGGCCCGTGATGCGTTATCGGACCTTGTCGCCTTCACCGTCGCTCGTACCCGCTAAGCCTACCCCCCCTTCCCGTGGCTACGCTTCATCTACTTGGCACCGGCGCTGCCCTATCTGACCCGCACCGCACCACGACGATGCTGGCCGTGTCTAACGGCACCTCGTCTGTGCTGGTCGATTGCGGAGGCGATGCGTTGCAACGATTCCAGGCCGCCGGTCTGTCGCTCGATTCGCTTGACGCCCTCATCCTGACGCATGCCCACGCCGACCATGTGAGCGGCTTTCCCCTCCTGATGGAAAAGCTGTGGCTATCGGGGCGGGAACGCCCACTTCCTATCTATGGCATTGCCCAAGCGCTGGGGCAGGCGCAGCGCTCCTTTGAGACGTACGATACATCGGGTTGGGATGGGCTCTTTGCCGTTGCGTGGCATGAGGTCCCGTTCGAAGAACAAGCACCTGTGCTGGAGACGGAACAGTGGACCATTTCAGCATCCCCTGGCTCGCACAGCGTCCGCGTCGTAGGGTTGCGCATAGAGAGCCGTAGCTCGGGCGGCGTGGTCGGCTACTCGTGCGATACTGAGCCCAGCCCGGAGATCGCGCGCCTGGCCCACCAGGCGGATATTCTGGTACATGAGGCCAATGGAGAGTACCCCGGACACTCGTCGGCTGAAGGCGCCGCTTCAGTGGCGAAGCAGGCGGAAGCCGGGCGGCTGCTCCTGGTACACTTGCCGCCGGGCGACAAGACAGCCGACGTGTTTGCAGCGCGAACAATTTTCCCCCGCACTGACCTGGGTGAAGAGTTGGGAGCCTACCCCTTTTAGCGCACGGCCGCAGCGGCCTTGAAGCTCTCTGTAATGAGCATCGGCTATTCAAAGCCGCCACTGGATGGACAAGAGGGCATAATGCAGGAGAGCAAAGTTGTACACCTGCGGTACGTCCGCCCCTCCTTCCAAGACGCGGTATCCGACGTTCAGGGTCCACTGTGTGCTGAGATCGTAGCCTGCGGTGAGCGCCGCATCTACGGCGCGCCCAGGACCGCCCGCGAGCGCATCGGCCTCAAGGCGCACCTGCCATCGGTCAGCCGGCTGCCAGTGGGCCGCAAGGTGCACGAGCGGTAGCACCCCAAGGTCGTCGTCGAACGCGCGCTGGTCCCCCTGTTCGAGCCGCACTTCAGCATCGCGTATTTTAGCCGTCAAGCCGATGCTTCCCTGAAAGGAGTCCGTATTCAACAGGCGGTATCGATACGTGAGTCGGTACGAGTTGAACTGGTAGCGCGCATCGATGGGCGTATCGGCCGTGAACGTTTCGCCGGCAAACTGTATCGGAGCAGTGCGCGTGCCCGTTTCGCTAATTGCCAGCGGAGCCGCCAGGGCACGCACACTGTGGCGCGCCGTGATACCCCACGTCAGGGTAAGCCGTCCCGCCGGTGCAGCGCCGCGTCCCGTAAGGCCCGTCAGGGCAAACCGCGTGGCCGTCCCATCATTCGGCACTTCTACGGTATTCGACCCCTGCCAGACGGGTCCTGCTTCAGCTTCGATGGTGATGCCGACCTGCGCAGCAGCCATTGAGGGTAGCAGCAACAGGGCAAACAGTACAAGCAAGAGCGAGGGGTAGCGCATCGTTAGGGAACGCTAGAGACGAGGACATAAACACAGGCTTGTTTACGGCATATCCGGTGGGGCTGGTTCGATAAACGGTTGGCGATCTCGCATTCGTTTGCCATACCTGTAAAAAATATAGACGAGGGGCCGCGCCTGTGGAATGGCACGGCCCCTCGTACAGCTTTTCAGGATACCCCTTACTCTAATAGTTCAGATGGTCGAGGTCGCCGCCTGCCGCAGCCTTGCGCTTAGACTTAGCGGGCCGCTCAGCAATGATGCTCTCGGTGGTGAGCAGCAAACTCGCCACCGAGGCCGCATTTTCAAGCGCCGTCCGCGCAACCTTGGTGGGATCCAAGACCCCTTCGTCCAGCAGGTTACCGTAGATTTCGGTGCGAGCATTGAAACCGTAATCGCCCGAGCCTTCCCGAACGCGCCCGACCACAATCGAGCCTTCGAGGCCGGCGTTATGGACGATCTGGCGCAGCGGCTCTTCCAGCGCCCGGTGCACAATGCGTACGCCATGCTGCTGATCTTCATTATCCAGCGCCAGATTGTTGAGCGCTTCTTGCGCACGGATAAAGGCCACGCCACCGCCTGGCACCACGCCCTCCTCTACAGCCGCGCGGGTGGCATGTAGCGCATCCTCTACCCGGGCCTTCTTCTCTTTCAGTTCGATTTCGGTAGCCGCGCCAATCTTCAGCACGGCGACCCCGCCAGCCAGTTTGGCCAGGCGCTCCTGCAATTTCTCGCCGTCGTAATCACTGGTCGATGCCTCGATTTGCTGCCGGATTTGCTGTACCCGTGCCTTTATCTGCTCCGGCTCGCCAGCCCCATCAACCACCGTGGTGTTATCCTTGGTGATCACGATGCGCTGCGCCCGGCCCAGCGCTTCCAGGGTCGCGTTCTCCAGGCGATAGCCCTTCTCTTCGCTGATCACCGTGCCGCCGGTAAGAACGGCCAGGTCTTCCAGCATCGCTTTACGCCGGTCGCCAAACCCCGGGGCTTTGACGGCCGCTACGTTTAGCGTACCACGGAGCTTGTTAACGACCAACGTGGCCAGCGCCTCGCCTTCAATGTTCTCCGCCACAATGAGCAGCGGCTTGCTGAGCTGCGCCACCTTCTCCAGGATAGGCAGCACATCCTTCATCGTGGAGATTTTCTTGTCGTGAATCAGGATGTAGGGATCCTCAAGCACAGCTTCCATCGTGTCGGGATCCGTGACGAAATAGGGCGAGAGGTAGCCGCGGTCGAACTGCATTCCTTCCACTACGTCAAGAAGCGTATCGGTACCCTTCGCGCTTTCCACCGTGATGACGCCATCCTTGCCTACGCGGTCGAACGCGTCGGCCAGCAACGAGCCAATCGTGTCGTCATTGTTCGCGGAGATAGCCGCCACCTGCGCAATTTCGTCCTTGCCGTCGATCTCGCGGCTCTGCTCCCGCAGGCGGGCCACAACGGCCGTAACGGCTGCGTCTACCCCGCGCTTCAGGTCCATCGGATTGACGCCAGAGGTCACCGACTTCATGCCGGAGGTGAGGATAGCCTGCGCCAGCACCGTGGCTGTGGTGGTCCCATCCCCCGCTACGTCGCTGGTTTTGGACGCCACCTCTTTGACCATCTGCGCGCCTACGTTTTCGAGGCGATCGGCGAGCTCGATCTCCTTCGCCACCGTCACCCCGTCCTTGGTCACCGTCGGGGAGCCAAAGCTTTTCTCGATTAGCACGTTGCGGCCTTTGGGGCCGAGCGTCACTTTCACAGCGTTTGCCAAGGTATCGACGCCTCGCTTAAGCGCGTTGCGTGCCTCCGCATCAAAAATTATCTGTTTTGACATGTTCATAGCATAGGTTTGGGGCTGACCGGGGTCTCAACGATCCGCGGCCACGTGCCAGTGAATGGAAAACGGCGTTAGGCCTCAACAACGCCCAGGATATCGGTCTCCCGCATGATGAGGAGATCCTCGCCGTCGAGTGTCACCTCCGTTCCTGCGTACTTTCCGTAGAGGACCGCATCGCCGTCGTTTACAGACATCTCGACGCGCACGCCGTTTTCTGTCGTGCCAGGTCCTACGGATACCACAGTACCCTGCTGCGGCTTCTCCTTTGCGGTGTCGGGAATGAAGAGTCCGCCAGCCGTGGTTTCGTCTGCGGGGTTGGGGCGGACCAATACGCGGTCTCCCAGAGGCTTGAGTTGGGTCATAGATTGCATGGGACAAGTTATTAACGTGGGACCCTCACCACACGGAAACCCGCATGTGCGATGAGTGGAGTTTATCTGAACTGCACAATATCAAACGACGTGCCGCAACGAATGCTACGGTAACGGAGCGGCCAACATGGCAGCCTGTAACGTAACCATCCCCCACCCGCAGCACCAAGGGGTGCAACGGGCACCTGAACTGCTAATCTGTCAACAGCTCGTGTAATGAATCCTGACGCATTTTCCATGCAGCCTCCAATGGCAACTGCCACGCCTTCGTTGGAATGTCATTTGTTGCTGTATTTCAGTGGAGTTGTTAATCATTGCCGCTATCATTTCATACGAACAAATAGGTGATGACCATGACACGTCTACTGACACGCAACACCGGACTTCTTCCACGCACACGGTTGTTCAGCGAGCCTTTTGATACCCCGCGTGAGGTCGAATCCACCGTGTGGTCGCCCACCCTGGATATTGCAGAAACAAGCAATGGATACCAGGTGGCGCTTGACCTGCCGGGCCTCTCCCGTGAGGATGTGACCCTAACGTTTGAGGACGGCATCCTGAAGATCAGCGGTGAACGCACGCTTCCACAGCAAGACACCGATCCGCAGTACCACCGGCTGGAGCGCTGGCAGGGCCGCTTTTTCCGGCGCCTCCGCTTCGGTGAAGGGATCAACCCGGACGGCATTGAAGCGCGCTTTACAGATGGCGTCTTAAACGTCTTCGTTCCGAAGGCAGCGGAACGCCAGCCCCGGCGCATTGCCATTCAGTAAAAACGAGTCCGCGTACGCTGTTAAATCCAGCGACAGCCCCGTCGACACGTTTTGTCGGCGGGGCTTTTTTGTATCGCACTTTTCCGCATACGCGTCCGGTTCTTGGTCACACGTACGCATTTACAAGCGAACGCCCCCACCATGCCAAGTACGCTCAACGCAGCGCGTGGACATGTCATAGCACCCGCTGCGGCGATGCGCGATCTTCTGACCAGACGTTTTTACCGTAACCTCATGCTTCGACTCAACTTCCGAAAAGACGGCTCTAACAACTCGAATGGTCCATTACAGCGAGTGAAGCATGGCATTGCGCTGCTGATTGGTGCCGCCATGGTCCTTGTCGCGCTTTATTTACTGTACCCTTTTGCGTCTGCTTTCCTTGACACGGGTTCTCTGGAGGGCACAGACATGGAGCTGCTGTTCATCGGGCTGATCATGCTCGTTATTGGGATTGTCTTTTTGCTTGGCACGCGGTCCAACATGCGCGAGCAGCGGCGCTACGATAAGGCCTTCGCCCATGAGGAACCGTGGAAGCTCCGCGAGTCCTGGCGGGAAAACCTGATGACCCACCGCACGCGGCCAATACGCGCACTCATCGTTTTGGGGGTCATTTTCACGGTGATGGGATTGTTCGGCACTGTGAGCATTCTGGATGAGGCCATCTTCTCCAGCGAGGATCCGGAGTATGCCGCGCTGCTAATTCTCATATTTCCAACAGCTGGCCTCATCATGCTTGGCGTTGCGTATCGGCAGTGGCAGCGAGGCAAGCGGTTTGGCGTTTCAGAGCTGCGGCTTGACGAGGTGCCGGCGCGGCTTGGTGCGACCGTCCGGGGACGTGTGTTGGCTCAATTGCCAGCCGACGATTTGCCCCGCCATGGAATTCGCGTTGAATGCTCTTGCTATCGCCGCTCCGTACGGTACGAACGCAGCGGTGGCAAAAACAACAGCCGGACGAAGCGCGTGGACATGAATCTTCTCTGGCGCGATGAACACCACATGCGCCCCAAAAGCGTTACGTCTGAAGGGGTGGAGATTCCCTTTACCTTCGACCTCCCAGAGGACTACCCCACCTCTACGCCTATCCGTCGGTCTGATAGTTACCTCGCCCGGACGCGGGAGAACGACATACGCTGGAAGGTAGAGGTGCACGCCGAGTTGCCGGGTCCAAATTATGATGCCGCGTTCGAAATCCCGGTCTTTGCCCCCGCCGATGCGGATGCGCCGGAGCGCACGGTAGAGGAGGCCTCTGATGAAGCCACCGAAGGCAAACCCGTGATTCCTGCCAGCGCGCTCACGGGTAGTATGATGGCCGGCGCCTCGCCCGAGGACCCGTACGCGGAGTACGTCATTCAGCCGAACCTTGACGCGCCAATCAGCAAGAACATCTCGCTTGAGCAGCTCCCTGACGAAGGGCTGCGCCTCCATGTGGCGTCCCAGCGTGATTCGTGGACACCGTACGTCATCGGCGCTATTGGTGCACTGCTTGTATTAATTGCCCTGCCCGGGCTTATCCTTGGGATGGGCTTTTTCGGGTCGCTCATTTTCGCCGGTTTTGGAGGACTCATGTTGTACGGGGCAAAGACCATGCTCACGCACGAAACCATTCTCACCATCGAAAACGGAACAGCCACCGTGCAAACAGGCGCGGGCGGTAAGAAAAAAACCAGCATCCCGGTGCGCGACCTCAAAGATGCCGAGGTTGAGATCACAGGGACTCAGGGCCAGTCGCATTACCGAATCATTCTGCATCGCTACGAGGACACGGTGGATCAACCCGAAGGAGTGGCCGGACAATTACTGAACGATGTGGGCTCCTTTCTTGGGGAGGAGCGGGCCAATAGCCTCGCCAGCGGCATCCAACAATTCCGTACGATGGCGGCACAAATAGACAACCTGCACGATAAGCGTGAAGCCGACTGGATTGCCAAGCAAATCAACAAGACACTGGACCGGCAGTTGGCGTAGCGCTACGGCCCATATTTCAACCGAGAAACACCCGGGGATCCCCGATCGCTTGCCGCCTGTTGAGCAGGTAGACGCATGCATCTATCCACTCCTACGCTATGAAGGTCGTCCATGGACCGGTCTCCGGGGTTCGCTCAGGGCGCATCGATCGCGGCATCAACACCCAGAGTTACTGCTACCGTTTTGGCAATGCGCTGATCGACACGGGCCCGCCGGCGGGCTGGCGCACCGTCCGCACGTTTGTTGAAGCAGAGCACGCGCGGCGACCGATTGAGCAAATCGTCCTGACGCACCACCATGAGGACCATGCCGGCAACGCCGCCCGCCTGCAGGAGATGCTTGGGTGCCCTGTGTACGCTCCTGCGGATAGTCTGGAACGGCTGCGTAAGGGCTATCCGCAGGAGCTGTATCGGCGCTTTGTCTGGGGCAAACCGTCTGCCGTCACGGCCAGCCCCCTCTCGGATACATTGGACGTCGGGTCAGGCGAGCAGCTCTCGGTCATTCCTGCGCCCGGCCACGCCGACGATATGGTGTGCCTGTTCGAACGGTCACGCGGTTGGCTTTTTAGCGCTGACCTGTTTCTGACGCGCCGCCCGCTCTACCTCCGCTTCGACGAGGACCTCTCTGCACTTATCGATTCACTCCGCGCCCTGCGCGCCCGCCCCATTGACACCCTGTTCTGCGGACATGCCGGCCTTGTGCCAGAGGGGGCCCGAGCGCTCAAGTCGAAACTGCACTACCTCGTCGCCCTCTGTGCTCGCGCCCAGGCCATGCGGGCCGAAGGAAAACCTGCTGATGCCACCCGCGCAGATCTCCTGGGTCGGGAGGGCTTGCTGTACTACGTCAGCACAGGCGACTTTTCGAAGCAGCATCTCATTGAAGCCGGGCTACAGGTCGATCTGCATGTGCCTGAAGGGGCATCGACCGATGACGGATAGGCACCGCTACTACGCCGCTCGCACCGCGTCGTCAATCGCGTACTGCTGATGCGCCCAGTGCTGCACGCGCCCCGTGCCGTCGACGACCACATCGATCCGCCCCAGCCGGATACCGGCAAAGCCCACCTGCGCGATCTGCGTAGCCGCCGCATGTTCGTGCGGAATCACGTGTGGCTCATCCAGAAAGGTGTGGGTGTGCCCCCCAAGAATAAGGTCAATGCCCTCCACGTCTTCGGCCACCCGAACATCGCTCGGACGGTCGCTTTGGTATCGGTAGCCGAGATGAGAGAGGCAGACAATCAGGTCGCATCCGTCTGCCCGTAGCTGGTGCACCATCTCCCGCGCGACGCCCGTCGGATCTTCGTACGTGATGCCTTGATGGAGCGATGGAAGCACCAGCCCATCAAATGCGATCCCGAGACCAAACAGGCCCACCTTCAGCCCACCGAAGCTGCGCGTCGTGTAGGGGCTGACGTGCGGTGCGAGGGGCGAGCCGTGCACATTGTAATTCGCGGAAATGAACTCAAAATCAGCATGGGACACCACGTCCATGAAACCGCTCACGCCATTGTCGAAGTCGTGATTACCCAGTGTGGCGACGTCGTACTGCATTTTTGACATCGCTTTAAACTCAAGCTCGCCGTCGAAAAAGTTGAAGTACGGCGTCCCCTGAAAGATATCGCCGCTATCGACGAGCAGCACATGGTCGTGCTGGGCCCGGATAGCGTTGATGAGCGCTGCCCGCCGCGCTACCCCCCCAAGCCCAGCGTATCGTCCCCCATCATTGGGAAAGGGATCGATGCGGGAGTGCGTGTCATTGGTGTGCAGGATGACCAGGTGGGTACGGTCGGCGGCAGCAGCACTTAGACCGGGCCAGAGGGCGGTACCTGCCACACCAGCCGTTAGCGTGCGAAGGAAGTGGCGGCGTGAGGTTGGCATGCGGTAATGCAGTTAGTGGAAAGCAGGGAAGACCAGGCGGGGCAATTACTCTATTGGAGTGATGCGGCCCTCGATTTCATGGGTAAGAGTGCCCATGGACTCAAAGTAGGTGATGAACGCATCGCGCAGGAGCATAGGCAGCTCCTCGCGGGGCAGCCCTTCCAACATGGGCGGCCCGCCCCCGTCAGCCAAGTAATCCGAGGTTACAAGCCGATAGTGCGCCGCCGGGTCCATCGGGGTTCCTCCAATGCGAATGTTACCAACGGTGTCAGTATCAGGATCGAACGCAAAGGAGAAGCCAGCAATGGGCTCGCCTCCATACTGCGTCACCAGTTGCTCAGCCAGCGTCTCTACCTCGGCACCAGACAGCACAAGCACGACCATTCGGTTTTCGAAAGGCATGAGTTCGTAGACGGCGCCTACCGTGATATCACCAGGACCCAGCGGTACCCGCAGCCCGCCATTGTTCGTGAGCGCCATATCGACAGGTTCCTCCGCAAGCTGCCGGGCGTGGTGTAGCATCGCATCCGCGGCCAGGTTGCCAAGTCGCCCCTCTGGCCTGCCTTCTCTGAGTTCTTCCGGGGCGTGTGCAATGACCCTCTCTACCTCCTCCTGCATTTCATCCCGATACGGCGCGACAAGGGACGCCATGTCGCTGTCCGTAGCCGCGGTTGAGTCGACGACTGTATGCGACACGGTGAGGGTAGCCTCGTCAGCTGTTTCCGCTGTCGGGGCCGCCGTGCCGCACGCGGCCAGCACACTCAACAAAAGGGTGAGGGCAAGAAGCCGCGTGGTTTGCGTCAATGCGTTAGCCATGGGTTAGAGGAGAGCAGGTATGTGTGGACGATGCCAGTGAACGTAGGTCGGGGCACAGGGCCTTGGGCTATGACGGCACCGAGGGATCCGGGCGTGTAATATAATAATACCCGAGTGCCAGAAAATCATAGAGGGCATGCACGACGATGGGGATAAGCAGGTTGCCCGTCCAGAGGTACAGGCCGCCAAGGTATGCGCCCATCACCGTGGCCAGGATGAAGTAAGCGGGCGTGATGAAGTGCGCCAGCCCAAAGGCTACACTGGCTACCACAAGCGCCCCCAGTTCACCCATCCAGCCCTCGAGACCAGCCTGCAGCACCCCACGAAAGAGCATCTCCTCGCCGACCCCGGCCATCATGGAGAGCAGCGCGATGCCCCAGAGCCCTGAGCGCTCAAACATCGGCAGCAGGAGCTCTCGGACCAACGCCATCAGGTCTTTTAACCAGGAATAAGGCAGTCGCAGGAGCCCCCAGAACAGCACCACCATGGGGAGGGTACCGGCCACGCTAACGGCCAGCGCTTCTGCAGACCACGTGACGTCCAGCCAAGGGGTGAGCCCAAACGCAAGGGCCAACACGAGAGCGGCAACAAGCAACCCCCCCTCTACCAGAAGGCCCTGCCGCAGGGTTGGAGCGGCGTCAGGTGTGGGTGCATTCATTACGATGGCAGGCCAGCGGTTAGAGGCTTGACGATGGTGTCCCCTGCTGCAACGCATCCGTCTCGGTTACGGTCTCCTGGTCTGAATCCTCCTCCAGTGCTCCCCAAGCCACCATCAGCGCTTCCTGGAACCGTGCCATGGGCTGGTTGCCATAGAACGATACCACCCCGGCATAGGGCCCGGGCACGTTGTACACAAACGTCGGAGTACCTTCTACCTGAGCCTGCGCAGCCAACTGCAAATCACCGAGAATCAGCGGTGCTGTCGCGCTGCGGTCGAGGCAATCAAGAAATACATCGATGGGCAGATTCAGGTCGTCGGCGTAGGACACAAACTGTGCCTGCGGATTGTGAAGCTGACGCCATTGGTCCTGCTCGCGCAACAGGCGATCTTGCATCCCCTCAAACGCGGCGCGTCCACCAAACGCGCCCGCACAGAGGGCCGCTTCTGCCGCATGAAAACCGCGCATGAGGCGCGGGATCGGGTAGAACCGTACGACAAAGTTAAATTGGCCGGTGTCTACAAACTGGGTGCGGAGCGAGTCCATCCGCTCTACATGGAAGTCGGCGCAGTCGGGGCATGCGTAATCAACATACTCATCCACTGTTACCCGCGTCGTATCGGTGCCATACATACGTGCCCGGTCGGCTCGTTGAATGAGCTGGGTGTCGTTTTCGAAGGACCGGTCATCGGCTACGCTGGGCAGGGCGTCGTCATTATTACAGGCAGCCAGCAGAACGAGTAGCGGCAAAAGCAAGTAGAGCGTGTGGCGCATGGGCATCGGGTGGGGATCGGTTCAGTAAAGCCAGGGGAATAGGACCCCTGCTCCTCCTATCTGATTCAGGCTCATGAAAAGCTCGCACAGGGCCCTCAGGCGGCGGCTGCGATACGCCCGGCAGCCTGCCGTGCGCCAACGATATTACCCGCTACAGGCCCGATCTCCAACTCGGCCAGCGGTCCCGTGACGAAGAGCCCCGGGTGCCACTGCAACGAGGCGTCCACGATGGGATAGCCACAGGAAGCACAGGCAAGGCCAAGCGTATGAATAGCGCGCGCAAGCCACGCCCCGCCAGGCCGGACCCGCGCGAAACCGGTGGCTAACAGAATGCGATCTGCTGTGATGGGGTCGCCGTTGCGCGCAAGGCAACCGACAAAGTGTCCGTTCGCCGTGTACTCCATCCGCGCCAGCTCTCCGGTCTGAATCGTTAGGCGATCCCGCTGCCCAATCCGCATGAGACGCCGGTGTAATCGTGGAGGAACGGCGCCCCGATGCCGCGCTTTATCAACCGCTGCACGCCGGGCATCCCAATCGGCTATTTTTTGGAAGGCCGTTTGATACTTGGGCCCCATCCAGCCGGGATCGCTGTCAAGTTGGTGCACACGCGCGGCGTGCCGGCGGAGCAGCGTCAACTGATCTGCGCCGGCTCGGTACAGGGCCATAGCGATCTGCGCTGCGGATATGCCCCCTCCCACAATAAGGGTGTGCCCCTCCAGTGGCCAGGCGGTGCGCTCGAACGACGGTTCAAAAATATGCTGGATGGGCGCAGTCTCATTGCGTAGGCGCGTCGCCCAATCGGGCCAGCAGGGCTGCTCGCTCGTCCCAAGCGCCAGCAGCACCCGCCGCGTCCGGAGGGCACCATCGGATGTCTCAACGACATATCCATCGCCGCCCGGGCATGCCTGCAGCCCAGAGGCGCGGCCCTGCAGGCGCAGGTCCCGTAAGCCGTGCGTCGCGATGACGTGGCGGCAATGATCCGCAAAGAGTGCACGCGAAGGGCGCTTGTACGGGTGCGCAAAAGGGTGCCCCGTGCCGTCCTCGCGTTCAGCAAAGTGCTTCAGGTCAAACGGATGCAGCGCCAGATGGTGGACCAAGCTGGAGCGCAGGTAGCCCATGCCGGTATTTTGCGTACAGGCGTGCCATCGAGCGAGCGGTTCCTGCCAGGGGTCCAGCACCCGGATGCGGTGGCGTGGGACGCCAGCCTGCGCCGTTAACACGTGCGAGAGATGCGTACCATGGATCCCTCCGCCTACAATTAACCAGTCAAGCATCCGATCCCACGGCCATTGTACGGCGTACGGACTGGCTGGCACGGTAGTGAATCCAATGCCCCGCGACTACGAGGACACTGCCGATGGCCGTAACGGCCGTTTCAGTCCAGGCACTTACAAACGGATCAAGCAGAATCGCTCCGACGATGCAGGCGCTTCCTAAAAGGAGCAAGGGCCCCACCCACCGGTGCCGGTGCGTCCGGTGTGCATTCCACGCAACGACGCCGGCGATGGGGACGATCAGTAGGGCAAGCCAGAGGTGTAGGTCTACGGCTGCCCAGATGGCCAACCCTGACGCAACAACAGGAAGGGTCAGGCAGTGAATCAAGCAGGCCAGCGAAAGACCGATACCCAAGCGATCCCAAAAAGGATGGGCCCCTTCGTCATCTTTGGAGGGAGTGCAGGTGGGACATTTCGACGACATACCGCTATACGGGTAGATAGAAAATAAACTTACGTGTGTATATATATACACACATGCAAGGTTCCACGCGCGCTGAAGGCTACGTTTGTATGTGGCTTAATTGGCAACGTTGTTACCGGGGTGGTGTTTTGAATCCGTCTCGCAGGGCGCTGTACGCAGGTCATATTTGGAAACTATGGTTCCGCCTGCGTGTGTACATTATACGCATAGCCAGACACAAGGGAGCTGTGTTTGGAGGCGACAGCGTAGCTGTGCACGAGACCCCCACCCGATTCGCCCTCCATTAACACTCGTTAGGAGCAAAACGAATGAAACGACTTAACTTCACGCTCGACGAGGCAACGATCGAGCTGCTCGAAAATATTTCGAAGACGTACTACAGCGGTAACAAATCGCAGACGGTACGCGCCGCCCTGGAGAGCCTGGCCACCCACATCGGGCATGATGGCTGGGTGGTAGCCGGCTACTCGCCAACACGCATCGACCACGAGGCCGCGTGCCATACGTGCAGCACCGTGCACGAGGAGGGCGACGTCCTTTTCCGACCCGTGTTTGAACGCGGGCGCAGCCCCAAAGCCCTCGATCGCATTCCAAATGAACAGTGGCTGGAATGTCCACAATGTGCAGAAGAGCAGTTAGTGTAGCAGCAGGCCTTATGCCTCAGCATCCGTAGCCCCTCTCTTGACGTCTGCCCCTGAAGCAGCAATGGTATTATGACGGCCCCCTCCTCCACACCTAAAGCCACACGCCCGGATGGCACGCCGGATCGCGGTGAACGCTCGTTCAAACGGCGCTGGATTGCCGTAATCGTCGTGTTACTCCTGCTCGCGTATGCTATGACCGATGTCATCGACCCCTTTGGCGGCGAGCCTTACATCGCGATTCCGCATGGGGACCATGTGCACTACGTACCCGAGGACCGCAACCCCGATGTACCGCTCTCAAGTTTCCCGACGACCAAGCCACGAGAAGGGGAACGCATCACGCCCACGGGGCAAGTGGTTCCTGTCGAGGACGAGTGAGAAGGCGCGTCGCTGTGAGGATGCCTCACCGCTGAGCAATGACCATGTCCCGCAACACGTTCGCTTCGTCTTTGATGGCTTGCATGCGCTGCTTGACCAGGTCGCCGATGCTTACGATCCCCAATAACTTCGTACCCTCCACTACCGGCAGGTGCCGCACGCGCTCCCGCGTCATCCAGTTCATAGCGGTATTTACGTCATCGGAAGGAGCGCACGTGTAAACATCTTCTGTTGCGCACCGCTCCAGCGGTTCAGTAAGTGCGGCCTGTCCTCTCATGGCGAGCGCACCTACCACGTCGCGCTCCGATACGATACCGGCGATTTCGTCATTGTCGCCCAAAACTACGAGCGCACCAATTTCCTTCTCGTGCAACCGTTCAATGGCCACGGCTAAGGGTTGCTGGCACTGGACCGTGTACACCACGGTGCCTTTCGTTTTTAGAACGTCGTTAATCGTCATAGCAAAAGGGTAGAAAGTCGAAGAGAGAAACGTTCGTACGTGCCAGCGTTATTCATTGTCGTCGGTGTGCCATTGCTCGCGAAGGGGCTCCTCAAGCTCGGTAAGCCCGGATGCGCGCCCTACGCTAAGCGCCTGCTCGGGGTCGTCGCCCGCCAGGTAAAATGCGCGAGCGGCAAACAAGGCCCCCACGCGGTTCCCGCTGCTGCAATGCATCAGGACGGGAAACATGTCAGCATCGTCAACGATAGCGGCAAGCTCCTCTGCATTTTCTTCTGTCACATCATCGGCACCGGCAACCGGAATGCGGTGGTAGCGCAGGCCGAGTTCGTCCTCAATGAAGGAGCGTGTATACCATGCGGGTAATTCGTCATCAGGGCGTAGGTTCACCACCGTGGTGTAGCCCTCCTCCGCCGCCCGACGAAGGTCGTCCTGCGTTGGCTGCCCGCCGATGAGCAAGTCGTCAAACGGCATGACAGCGTTCGGGATGTCAATGAGAGGGACCGTTGCTTCTGCCTCCATCTGCCCAATGGGCTCGCCCGGTTCATCCATCGGCGCCCCATCGCGGTCGGGCTCCTCCGCGGTCTCCGTGGCACACCCGATAAGCAGTAGCGAAGCACTCAACAATCCAAGGAAAAGGCGCAGGGGAAGCGACATGGGAATGGTGGGTTTGGTCATCATGCGTTAGTTGAAGTCGCAGTTACCTATGATATGCTCGCTGCCGTATGCGGTTCGGCATTGGCCTTTGCGGCTATACGCTCGGCGCGTATACCGCTCGCACCTCTCCGCCGCCGTGCCTATACTGTGCGTTCGTCCTCTTGTATACATTAGCCTTCTACACCCCGGCCCATGCCTTCCGGTCCCCCCCTCAAACCCGATACTCCGCGTCATGAACAGGTTAGCGATTGGCTGCGAGAGCAAATCCAGTCCGGCGTATACGAACCGGGCGATCAGCTGCCATCAGAAAGCGCCTTAGGCGATCAGTTTGGTGTTAGCCGGGTGACGGTCCGGCGCGCGTTACAGACCGTCGAAAACGAAGGCTACATTTATCGGCGGCAAGGGCTGGGTTCGTTCGTGCAAACGCCTCCTGTGAGGCAAGGCCTGGTGCGTCTGACGGATTTCGCACAGGACATGCGCCAAGCCGGGCTCGAGGCCCGATCGGATGTGTTGGCGCAAGAGCTGGAGCCAGCCACGCCACGTGTGGCCAATCTGCTGGGGCTGGAACCGGGGGACAAGGTGCAACGCCTGGACCGCCTGCGGCTGGCGGATGACACCCCCATTGCATTCGATCGGACGTTTCTGCCCGTGTTTTACGCGCAACTCCTGCGCGGCCATGACCTGGAGCGTGAGACCATCTACGCTGTCCTGGCGAGCTACGACATTGAGGTCGAACGAGGGCGCTATCGTATTGAAGCTGTTGACGCACCAGGCGATGTGGCTGAACCCCTCCGCATAGCCGAAGGCACCGCCGTCCTGCGCATTGCGCGGACCTCGTTCGCCACAGGCGATAAGATCATCTACTACCAGCAGCGCTACTACCGGAGCGACCGCGTAGCGTATGAGTTAGAGCTGGAGCGGGACCCATCTGGCCAAGACATCTCCAAGGGCATGTCGCTGCAAGAGTTTGAGCCGGTGTTCAGATCTGATCAGTCGCCGGACTCATAACTCATCAGCTTGTACTGCTCGGGGCCCGCACCACGGGTCCCCTGCCTGCATATCGTCCATCCATTGCGCTCCTACTTGTTTTTGGCCACCGCCCGTGCGGGGCCCGACCGATAGATCGCGGGCACCTGTTGCGGTCCGTCGATAGACGCATCCATGTCACGAATCAGCCCCTCGTCAAGCCGATAGATCCACCCGTGGATGGTCAGTTCATGCCCTCGCTGCCATGCCTTCTGGACAATCGTGGAGCAGGCTACATCGCGGATCTGCTTCCGAACATTCAGTTCGCAGAGCCGATCCCAGCGGGCCTGTTCGGTATGCATGGCCTCCAGTTCATCGGCATGGCGATGGTAGATATCCTTGATGGGCCGCAACCAGTTGTCGATGAGTCCGTGGTCGGTGTGCTCCATGGCTGCCCGCACACCACCGCACTGGTAATGGCCACAAACGATAATGTGCGGTACCGCTAAGATGTCTACGGCATACTGCAGCACTGAAAGGGCATTAAGGTCCCCATGGTCGATAAGGTTGGCGATGTTGCGATGTACAAAGAGGTCTCCGGGTTCGCAACCCACAATTTCATTGGCAGGCACACGACTATCGGAGCAGCTCACCCATAGGAATCGTGGCGTCTGACGCTCGGTGAGCTTGTCGAAAAAACCTGGCGTGTGGCCTGCCGCCCACTCCCGGTTGCGCTGCAGCAAACGATCGGGCATGTATCCACGCCAGATGTGAAGGTAGTGTGGATGAGGTCGTATGACCCTGCCAACGGTATGATCCGCCTCCGTGCCGGCGCCCCGCGCATCGTCGGTGTGCCTACGAGCCGTCGTCTTGCTGACCTTCCGCGCTCAAGAACTTTGTCAGCCGAACAACCTTGGTGTCAGATACAAACATGACACCAGAGCTGCTTTCAAACAGCGGCGATAGCCCGTTGATGATCGCCTGTATTTTGCTTTGGTCACTAACGGCGAAAAACATCACCAGGCTGGCCTCATCATTGAATAACAGATGACCTTCGTGGAAGCCACTGGCTCCTTTGCCGGCCACGTTTCGGTGGATCGTATATCCGCTCACCCCAGATTTCTCCAAGAGGTCTTGCACGAAATGTTCGCGCTTGCCCTTAACGATGATCTCAATCTTTTTGAGCGGATGTAGCGTGTGCTCTATGTTATGCGACGTATCACTCATGGCACCAGGGTTCTGTCAGTGTAACGGTAGCGGTATACGGGATCTTATAGCGCGAGGGCAGGCTCTGTGTCCTGATCGTCCCGGGATTCAGTAGAAGGCGTTGCCCACGTGCCACCCGGCTGGTACACATACCGCCTGTTACTGTGCTCCGGATCCAGGACGGTGAGGGCCATCCACTCATGGTCGAAGAGCGAACGGAGCTGGGCGTTCCGCTCCATGACCCGGCTGACCCGTGCTCGAGGCGCATACACTACCGCCAACAGCCGAAGCGGATGATGGTAGGGTGTCGCATCATCAACCTGCAGGGACTGGAGCGGGAGCCCGGTCATTAAGTCCCCCCCGTTCCCCTGCCAGACCCCCACGTTTCCGACCACGTTCTGCGTGATTTTAGAACCGCTGCCGTAGACGGCATTGTCCACCGTCGAGAAATAGTACTGCATGTTAATCCATTCGCCTACGACTAAGGGCCCTGTCATGATTGTTTCCAGCGCGGTGCCTCGGTCGTCGGTCTGCCAGTTGTAGGCATGCAGGAATGCGCGGCCGTCCAATGAGAGCTCAGCGGTAAGTGCTCGTGGGGCCATAATGAAAGCGGCGTTGCCGGAGAGCCCCCACTCGGGGCGCGTTTCTGCCCAGTCGGCGGCACGGCGCGCGGTATCGGCTACCGCATGGCTGCGGCGCGCCCCCTGGAGGGCCGGCGCACGCTCGGCCGCAGCCTGGACTCGAGCAGTATGAAGGTCCCGGCGAAGCTGGTCTACAATCTTGGCCTGCCGCTCGGTTAGCGTAGGCGGGTGAAAGAGCCGCACCGCATCGGTGGTGGTGGTATGCTCAGCCGCCAGAAATACCGTATCCTCGGGGATAACGATGCCGCGCTCGGAAAGCACCTCGCGGACGGCAGGGTCGTTACAGATTGCCGCAAGGATTCGCGCGTTGGGGCCGCCCGGATGCCCGGCACAGGCGCCGCAGTCCAGACTTGAGGCGTATGGATTATTGACGGTTTCGCTGCCATGCCCTGTAAAGACTACCACCGGGGCAAACTGCTGCCATCCCATCAGGCGAAAGGCAGCCTCTGCGTAATACGACCGCTCCTCGGCGCTCAGCCCCACAGGCAATCCATCGGCATGGTCGGCCGCGGGCGCGCGGTCAAGGGAGAGATCACAGAAGGTATCCGACGTAGGCACGCGCTTCGCCCACGCCTGATGCTGGGTCCGGAGCCATCCAGGAATCAGCGTCCGAGCAGCCATGGCCACCCCGAAGAGTCCGCCGGAGCCTTCTACAAAGCCAAAAGCAGCAGCTACGTTGTGCTTGAGCGATTTGATGAGCCGCTGCCATGCGCGTCCAAGCGCTACCCATCGCTCATGCGCAGCCGCAGCATCAGGCCGGTGATCGCCGCATACCTCCTGGATGCGGTGTTTCGGATCCACGATAGGTGGACACGCGGTAATCCGGTTGTCGCTGTCGTAGGGCTGAAACTGCATCGGCAGCCCGAAGAATCCCGCATAGCCGAACGTCTGATACGGGCCCGCCTGCTCAACATGCCGCCGGATCACCTCCGAGCGGACGTCGATGCAAAACACGAGCTGGGCCTTTGGCCGGTCAGGCGCGGCCCCGGTGTCCATCGTCGCGGCGGCCGCCTGCACCTCATGTAGCAGCTGCTCGCGATAGGTGGCTTCCCAGGCCTCCAACCAGGGCGCCGCCATCGCGGGGCGGTCGCGGCCATTACGCGAAGCGCCCACTGCCGCCTCGGCTACGCCATCCGGAGCAACCGGTAGCCCGATAGCGCGTGCCGTGTGCAGGCGCGCCGCAAGGTACCCCGTCATCGTAATGGGATGGGCGGCTTGCCACGCGTCGTGCCGATCTTGCGACCGCCACTTGATAAACGATGCCCAGCCGGGCAAGGCCGTGAGGTGATGCCGAAGGACCCGCTCCCATTGCGATGGCTCAACATCTGACAGGGCCGCAGCTAACGCCTCCAGGGGACGCTCTGGAAGGTCATGGAGGCAGTCGCGATGGGCAAGTGTGGTGTCGTATGGTGCGACGGCGCGCCAGGCGGCATAAAAGCCCTCTTGGCGACGAGGCATAGTCCACGTGGCTTGTCCCTGGTCCACAAACACGGCCAGCCATTTCGCCATGACACGATTCAGCAGACTATCGTTTGATCGGTTCACGGAGGGTGGGGTAGCAGCCTCCATCCGATCCAGAAGGTGCGCTGGAGATTCCGTAAAGCCATAGGCCTCCAGCCGATCGGCCAGATGGTTGGCGTTAATTGCTCCGGCGTCCCACGCCGCGCGTAGTTGCGCTACGCTGGGATACCCGCGCCCGCCGTAGAGCGCTTGGCCCTCAGCGACTGCTTCGTCAAACGGGAGTTTTTCAAGCCCGGCCAGCGGGTTAGCAGCGATGTAGGACTGCAAAGGCCAGCAGCGCCCAAGCACTTTGGCAGCATTCTCGACGCGGGCGCGGAGGGCAGACAAATCAGTGGGCATGATACTCGGTGCGATGCGTAGTAACAGTGGAAGCCGCGGGTTGCGACGTATTCAGCAGCAGCGTGTAGAGGCGCGGCCGCTCGAGGTGCCAGCCCCGTTCAACAGCAATGTACGCCAGCACGAAGAGTGCGCCTACCAGGCCATGAACCACAGAGCCCTCGGCGGGAGCCGTAGCCATAGGCGTGGTAGCCGTCAGGGCGACGATGCCGTTATACACCAGGGCATATAATGCCAGGGCAGGGAGCACCACGAGCGGCACCGCAACGGCCCGCGTTGGCGCGCTAAGCGCTGTGGTGCGCAGCATGGTATGCGCTGCATGCAATACAGCCAGCACCACCACAAGCGTTAGGAGCAATCCGCCATCAGGCGCGGCAATCGACTTGCCCGTGAACCACATGAAGAGCCCACCCCCCGCTACCGCCGTCAGACCTGTCACCACGAGCGCAGGCCCGCCTGAGGCGTCCCTGGCTTCGGCGCCGGGCGGCTTCATCACTACGGTCGACCCCGACGAAAGGAACAGGTAGGCTTTGTAGAAGCCGTGCAAAACCAGGTGAGCGATCGCCGCAGCGAAATAGCCAAGCCCGCACTGCAGTACCATAAAGCCCATCTGCGCCACGGTGGAACAGCCGAGCTGTCGCTTTACATCCACCTGCACCAGCATCCACGCCTGCGCAAGCAGGGCGCTGAGGGCGCCTACCACCACCACGGCGAGCATCACCTCAGGCAATCCGGCCACGACAGGAGCAAAGCGCGCCAGTAATAGACCGCCGGCGTTCACCAACCCCGCGTGCATAAACGCTGAAACCGGGGTGGGCGCCGTCATTGAGGATAGCAACCAACGGTGAAACGGAATGAGGGCCGACTGGATCATGGCCGCTACAATGAGCAATCCAGCGATACTGGCAAGCGTCCCTACTGGCAGGCTCTCGATGCGGCTTAGCGCCGCGGAAATAGTTGTCGCGCCCGTCTGCCCCGCCAGCAAGGCAAGCGCAGCAGCCAGCAGTACACTACCGCCGAGGAACGACCAGCGCGCGTGGCGAGCCGCTGCTCGGGCCTGTGGCCAGCCTCGGATGAGCCCGATGAGATCAGCCAGCAACCAGCCCATGAGCGCCCAACAGCCGGCGAACAGCGCCAGGTGATCTGCCGCCGTGAGGAGTAAAACGACGAGTGTAAGGCCGAAGAGCCGACTAAAGAAACGGCCACCGTGGTGGCTGCCGGCCATATAGCGCCGGGCAAAGCTATGTACGATACCGCTCACAAAGGTGACCACGACGGCCATGATGAGCGTCAGGCCATCAATACGCAGCAGTGCGCCGAGGGACACATCAAGACCCGCTACGGCATGGACGACCAGTGCGCCGACGGTACACAGGAAGAGCAACCACGTGAGGCGTGTGGTGAAGCTGGATAGCATGGGATAATGGATCAACTGTGCCAGAAACAAAAATAGCCGACTTTCAACGCCACAGGAGGCGTGAGAAGTCGGCTTACAATCGTTGCACCCGCCCCAGGGGAGCGTGTACGCGGCTTGTGCCGGTGGCTATGTAGGGTGCGCGTGCAGCTCGCCGATGGGCGCTCCGAACGCACAACCCGCAAACGATAGGCTTCGACAGCGCCATGCGCAAGGGCGCCGATCAACGCTCACGAGAAATTAACAGTTGCGCATGCATCAGCGATCGAACGTGTCTTCCAGGCTCTCAGTCAAGCTAAACACAAACACGCGCTCGCCGGTTCGGGCGCTGATATCGGTATGCATGCTGATAACCTCCGCACCAGTCTCCTCTTCCACAAACCCGCGCAGCGCATCGCTGGAGCTCTCGATGAGACGCGTTCGCATTTGCTTGATGAGCTCGACGCCGCCGCTTTCGTGGCTTAGCTGCCGCTCGGCGGGACTCAGAATACCTTGGAGGCGCACCACGACCAGGTCTTCGACGATAAATGTGCGGGCTTCCTTCGGACCACGTCCTAAGTAATCGCGCTCGAACCGAGCAATCGCTGCTGTGAGTTCACTCTCGACCTGGCCTTTGGTCCGTTTAACCATGGCTGATGAGGGCTGGCTGATGGGTATACACTTTCTCGCATAGGTTCTACTATGGGCGTACAGCGGCAGCATGGCCGCCCCTACGCAGCGCACCTGTCGGGACCCCTCACCGCGGGCGGCACAGATCACGTGCTTATCTGCGATGGACCGCTTTCTTATCCACCGGTATACAGAGAGGCGAGGCCCGTTAGAATGGACGCCCTACAGGTTTGTGGGCGAGGCTGCCGCATCGCTCGCCGGAAACGTTTCCTTTAGGGCCGTATCCTGCGCATCAGCGTCAGCCTGCAAGAGATCCCGGCTCTCCTCCCCGATCAGCACAGCGCAGAAGGAATCGAGCTGCACCACCGCGGCATAGGCGGCACGGTAGGTATCATCGGCATCCGTCGCGTGGGCCAGCGTGTCCTTTGAGGCGGCGAGCAGGGCGCGCAAGGCCTCCCCAACAACATCTGCATGTGCAGACGAGCGATCAAGAAACGTCGCCAGCAAGACTGCGCACTCGCTAACGTCCATAAGGGTAGACGCCAGGGCCTGATGCTTTTCGGAGGCCTCGTTCACCTGGACTCGTGCACGGAGGCACAGGGCCGCTGTCGTCCGGGCCTGGTCGGCAATGGCGTGATGATCGGCGAGGCTCAGGGCTGAAGTTGAAGGCATAGGTAGAGCAGACTGAGGACAATTGGTATGGAACTACGCATAGGGCTATACTCTACAGCCGTGGTATCCGGTTCATCTGCTGTCAAAGAAATCTGAGCGACCTGAAGTGGTACGCCCGGCCATCGCTTGCTGGCACGATACTGGATGTGATATCAGAAACCCATTCTTATCTATGGTCACACACGTCGCTATGCATATGCGCACCCTTCTCACCGCCCTCTTGAGCAGTCTGGTGCTCCTAAGTACTGCCGGCATGATGGCATCTGCGCAGGCGCAGGATCCTGCAGCGGCGTTCGCCGACCTTCGAGACGTCTATGACGCGACGTCTTCCCTTACCGCGTCGTTTACCCAAGAGGTACAAAGCCCATTTGGCGGGACGCAGCGAGCCTCGGGCCAGTTGTTTGTTCAAGGCGATGCGTTTCGGATTGAAATGGACGACCAGACCATTGTTGCCGACGGGCACACCACATGGATTCATGACCACGTGAACGAACAGGTCCTGGTGAGCCCGTATGAAGAAGACGACGCGACCTTTGCACCCAGTGCGCTCCTGCTCCGCCTTGATGACTCGTTTGAGGCTATAGATGCGGGCGTGGAAGAACGCGACGGCCGCCGCCTGCGCACGCTGACGATCACCTCAGAAGCGCCGGACGCCATGTTCACTTCGCTTACGCTCTGGTATGAACCCGACACGCAGCACGTCGTCCGTGTTCGAGCCGAAGATGTGAACGAGACCGTGCTCACCTTCGACCTGGCGGACGTCACGCTGGACCCCGACATGGATGCCGCCCTCTTCTCCTTCGAGATTCCGGACGACGTGGACGTCATCGACCTGCGTTCCTGACCCCTTTGCTTCTTACCGTGACCACGCGCGTTCGTACCGCTCTTACCACTGGCGGTGGCCTTCTACTGGCCGCGCTGCTGCTGTACCTGGCCCTTCGCGGCATTGACCTGACGGCTATGATGGGCGCGCTTCGTACCGCGGCCTATGGCTGGCTGGTACCGCTGTGCGCACTTATTCTATTAAGCGTGGGGCTACGCGCTTGGCGCTGGTTGCTGCTCCTTCGCGCGCTTCCGGCGGGGCCCGCAGACGCGCGCCCGGCGACCCTCCGCACGGCGACGTATTCCGTAATGATCGGCTATATGGTAAACTATGCCGCTCCGCGGGTGGGCGAGGTAGCCCGGACGGTGAACCTCTCAGCGCAGACGCACCATGGCGTGTCGAGCGTGCTCGGTACCGTGGTAAGTGAACGCGTACTGGATGTTGTGGTGCTGGCCCTGGCGCTCATCTCCTCCGCCGTGCTGCTCCTCGACCGACTACCGGTAGTCCAGGAGCTTTTCTTGGATCCGGCCCAGAGCCAACTGGAACGGCTCCCCTGGCTACTGATTGGCGCCGGGATGCTGGTCTCCCTTGCTGGAGCCGTGCTTCTTCTGCGCTATGTGCAGCGCCTGAGGCCGATGCTTCGCTCATTCTGGGAGGGCCTGCAGACGGTGTGGCGCTCGCCTGAACGCGGCGGGCTATTGCTCAGCACAGTCCTCATCTGGGGCTGCTATCTGGGAATGGCCTTCCTTCCCTTCGTCATGCTGGGGATGACGGGCCCCTACAACCTGACGCTGCTGGATACGTGGGTGATCATGGCCTTGGGCGCGCTTGGCATTGTGGTGCCCTCGCCGGGAGGGGCGGGCTCGTACCACTACATCACCATCCAGACGCTCGTGGTGGTGTACGGCGTTGATGCAGCCGCCGCTGCGGGGTACGCTATCATCGCACATGGCGTGCAGCTGGTGTTTTACGTAGCGGGCGGCGCGCTCTGCCTCGCCTTGCAAGGCATTCCGCTGCGTGACTTGCTACAGCGCAAGCGTCCCACCCCAGATAAGGCGTAACCCGTATTACAGGCGCACCCGGGCGGCTTCGAAAAGCAGGATACCAGCCGCAACGGATACGTTTAGCGATTCCATGGGGCCCAGCATCGGGATCGACACCAGGTAATCGCAGCGGGCGGCCACGTCGTGCCGCAAGCCTTTGCCCTCACTGCCCATGACGAGCACCGTAGGGCGGTCCCATTGGGTGTCCCAAACGGAAGTCTCGGCTTCCCCACTGGCCCCGGCCACCCAGTAGCCGCGTTCCTTCATGTGGTAGAGGCGCTCGGCCAGGTCGCCGACGCGCGCCACCGGCACCCGGCGGGCCGCCCCCGCACTGGCTTTGATGACCGTTGCGTTGAGGGGAGCCATGTGCGTATCTGGCACGATCACGCCGGCCACGCCCGAGGCCACCGCTGTACGAAGCAACGCACCGAAATTATACGGATCAGAGATGCGATCCAACGCGAGTAGCATCGGCTTGCGCTGCTGCACTTCGTTGAGCGTCGGCGCGATGGTGGCCAGCATGTCGTCCAGCTCATGGTAGCTGATGGGCAGGGCCACCGCCACAGCGCCCTGGTGATTAGCGCCGCTGGTCATACGGTTTAGGCGGGCCTCCGGCACGTATTGCACGGGCACCTCCAGGCGGTCGGCCGCGCCGCGTATAGCCCCGATCACCTCCCCCTGGGCCCCCTGTTGCAGTAGTACCTTATCGATTTCATCTGCCCGGGCGTCAAGCGCCTCGCGGACAGGCTTGCGCCCAATGATCAGTGTTACATCGTCAACCGTGCTCATGCAGCCCTCTCAAATGTGGCAGTTGTGAATAGCGTCAGGCACGCCCGGCAACTTACGCCATACCTTGCGCCAGCATGCCCGTAGTCGATATCCCCGGCGCGGGAGTCCTGATCGTCACAGGAATTGTGGTGAGGTATGCCAACCTATGAAACCGTGGATGCATTGGCAACGACGCGGCACGTGATGCATACCGTTCCTGGTTCTTGTCGCAAAACTCACGCGCTGTGCCCTTGTATGCCCCGACTGTTTATTGCCCTTGACCCCTCACAGGCGCAGCGCGACGCGCTGGCACGCTTGAAGACCGACACCTTCGCGGCCCGCTGGACGCCGCCGGCGCAATACCACCTGACGCTACGTTTTCTGGGTGATACCACGCCGGAAACTACAGCCACCGTGTGCGACGCGCTGGCGGAAATCACCGCTTCCCCATGCCCCATTGAAGGCACCGGGCTTGGCACATTTCCCTCACTGCGCAACCCCCGCGTGCTGTTCGCTCGCGTCGAACCGAACCCAGCATTGATAGCCTTGCAGGATCAGGTTGAGGCGCTGTGCCAGCGCCTGGGGTTTCCTGCAGAGCGCCACTCGTTTACGCCGCACCTCACCGTGGCCCGGTTGCAGAAAGCCGATCCAGCTACCGTGTACCGGTTTGTCCAGGACCACGCCGATTGGACCTATCCATCACATCGGGCGAAAAAGGTGACACTGTATAAGAGCACCCTGCATCCGGCGGGAGCCCAGCACACCGCGGTGACGCACATTCCGTTACGGGAATGAGCAAGTGGAGTGGAATCCCTATGCGTTTGCCCTACGTTACCGTTGGTATCTTACCCCAAAGGTTTTTCATGTCCCAATGACAAGAAAAGAGTTTTTCCGCTACGCCTGGATGGTCCCGGCCGCCCCCCTCGTCTTGCAGGCCTGTGCGGGCGGGCAGTCGCAGACGGCAAACACGAGCGACGATCCGGTTACGCCGGACTCCCTGGTGGTGCACGCGCCGCCTGAATCGTTCGATACCTTCGAGCAATCGGAGCAGGCCTGGCGCGATCAACTGTCGGATACAGCCTTCCACATTCTACGAGAAGAAGGCACGGAGCGTCCCTATGCCAGCCCGCTCCTCAATGAGAAACGCGAGGGCACCTTCATCTGCAAGGGCTGCAACCTCCCGCTGTTTTCCTCACAGACGATGTACGACAGCGGTACGGGCTGGCCGAGCTACTGGGCGCCACTGGCAGGGGTATTGGGCACGAAGCTCGATACCAAACTATTGACACCGCGTACGGAGTACCACTGCATTCGATGTGAAGGCCACCAGGGGCATGTGTTTGAGGATGGCCCCGACCCTACGGGATTGCGGTACTGTAACAATGGCGCGGCTCTCCGCTTCGTCCCAGCTGACGAAGAGCTGCCACCGCTCCGCACGTAGCTGCGCACCCAACCCCCACTTGTTTCTTCACCAGTCCGCACCCACTCCGCATGAAACGCCTCTCCCTGTTAGGGCTCGCCGCCGTTCTTCTCGTGTCGATGACCGGCTATTTCTTGTTCGCCTCCACGCCGCCGCCGAATCAACAGACGGATACCTCCCCCGACACCCTTGCCATCGATCCTAACGTCGCGGATACAGCCACGTTTGCCGGCGGCTGCTTCTGGTGCATGGAACCGCCCTTTGATCGTATGGACGGCGTAGCTGCCACTATTTCCGGATTTTCTGGGGGGCACGTCGAGAACCCTTCCTATCGACAGGTAACCTCCGGCGGCACGGGCCACACCGAGTCCGTGCAGATCATTTACGACCGCACGGTGGTGGATTACGACGAGCTCCTTTACGTGTACTGGCGCAATGTGGACCCGCTGGACGACGGCGGCCAGTTTTGCGATCGGGGCGATTACTACCGCCCGGCTATTTTTGCGCACAACGAGGAGCAGCGCGCGGCAGCTGAGGCATCGAAGGTAGCCTTAGAGGAGGACGGGCGCTTCAACTCCCCGATCGTTGTCACTATTGACGACTTTGATGCATTCTATGCTGCCGAGGAGTATCACCAGGGGTATTACCTGAAAAACCCCGGGCACTACAACCGCTATCGGCAGGCGTGCGGCCGAGATGCACGGCTTGAGCAGCTGTGGGGCGATGAGGCGAACCCGTCCTGAGGTTCGCTAAAACCGAACCAGCTACAGACCTGACGCTACCCTTTGATTTCCGTCACCAGTTGAATCTCGCGCAGCACACCCTGCACCTGGAAGCACTCCTCAAACGTGCCCTTGTAGACGACGTCTTTCCCCTTGGTGTGGACCGTCCACGCATGCTTCTCCGCCTGTTTCACGGAGCAATGCGTGGCCTTCACCAGCTGCTCGATGACCTCGTCAAAGCTGTGAATATCGTCGTTGTACAGAATGACTACCCACGGGTCGTTTAGGCGCTCTTCAGTTTCTTCTTCCTCCATCACCTCCACATCAGGTGACGCTGGTGCGGGCTCGGCACGCTCTGGAGCACCAGCAGCAGTCGTGAAGGGCCACGGCCTATACGCGTGATGGGTAGGGGACGAGCGGATAACAGGCATAACAAACGGCGTTGGTCAAATAGCCAGCGATCTCAACAGGGCATGCAGCGGGCCACCTACGCAGCCGTCGGCGTTTCCACCGGGGACACCTCTACGGAGAAGTCCTCCATCACCGGATTTGCCAGCAGCTTCTCGGCCACTTCCTCGGCAATTCGTTCGGCCTCAGATCGTTCGGCCACGTCAATTTCAAGATCAGCAAGTTTGCCCATCCGGACGGTAGTGACCTCGTCGTAATCGAGGGTCCCCAGCGCTTGCTTGATGGCGCGTCCTTCAGGCTCCAGGATAGAAGGGCGGCGGGTTACAAAGATGCGTGCGTGAAACATGGGCAGGGAAATCGTGGAGGCAGGTTACTCGATTGGGGTGTTTAATACATCGCGGATGAACGCGAGCACGGCGCGACCGATCCCGACGGCCAGGTAGACGCTAATCACCACCACAAAGCCAAAGTGCGGGTGGCTGGTGAACGCAAACAGGATGATCAGCACCCCGCCGAGAGCAAACAGGCTGGACCGGACCGGATGCAGGCGCAGGTGCGCCGGGGTGGGTGTGGGGATCGAATCAAACGGGATACTTGATATCATCAATAGAGCAAGCAGCACCACGATCGGAATCAAGATGGCCATGTTTTCTTGCCCGGGCATCGAAAACCAGTCCGGATGGTTGAAATTAAGTACCAAAACGGCCAGGAAGAGCGCCTGAGCCGGGATAGGCAGGCCGGAGAAGTGGTCCTTCTTCTCGCCATCGAACTGGAGATTGAAGCGGGCCAGGCGCACAACGCCACAAATAGCGGGGAGCGAGGACACGATGAGGCCCAGCATGCCAAAGTTGTGGAGCCCAAACGTCCACACCAGGAAGGCAGGCGCGGCACCGAACGATACAGCGTCGGCCAAGGAGTCCAGCTCTACCCCAAACAGGCTGGTACCATTTGTGAGGCGGGCCATCATGCCATCCAGCGCATCGAAAAAGCCCGCCAGCAAAATCAGCCAGCAGGCGGCATCGAAGTTACCCTCATGGGCCTGCGTGATGGCAATGAAGCCACTGAGCAGGTTCATCAGCGTAAAGAACGAGGGCACAGCCGTCCGCGGAATTCGGCGCGTCCGGCCGCCGCTGCGGAGGTCCCGGTAGCGCCGCAGACGCTTGCGAAACTGGCGCTGCGACGCCGGGGGCCAGCGGCGGCCCTTTCCTTTCGACGATCGATCAGCCATTACGCCCCCATCGTCGCAGCTGCTGCAGGTTGGGCGGGAGCCTCGTTCGTCGGCGTGGTCTGTGGAATGGTGCCGAGCACCGTCTCGCCGGCCACCACGCGCTGCCCAACGGAGACGTCGAGGGCGACGTCGGAGGGTACCAGCACATCCATCCGGGAGCCAAACTTAACAATGCCGAACCGCTCCCCGGCTTTCACTGTGTCGCCGGTGCTAATGTGGTAGACAATCCGGCGGGCCATAGCGCCTGCAATCTGCTTGAACAGGATTTTGCGACCGGTCGGGTGCACCAATCCCAGTTGCGACCGCTCGTTTTTCTCGCTCGCCTTGGGATGCCAGGCCACAAGGTAGTCGCCCGGCACATATTCGTCGAACGCGATCGTGCCATCCGCCGGGGCGCGGTTTACGTGCACGTTTAGGGGGGACAGAAAGATGGAGACCTGCTGCGCCCTGCTTTTGAGAAAAAGCGGTTCATGCACCTCGTCCACAACCACGACCTTTCCATCTGCCGGAGCGAGCAGCAAGTTGCGGGCGTCGGGGGGCGGGGTACGTGTGGGGTCGCGGAAAAACCAGGTGGTAAACCCCAGTGCGGCCACACCAGCAGCAGCAATGGGCCAGCCGTACGGGCGTGGTGTTTTCCGTGCCACCGCCAGCGCACCTGCACATAGCCCGGCCGCGCCGGCCATCAGTCGATATCCTTCAGGAGCAAGCACAGATCATTGGTTGGTTCGTGAGAAATCGGGGAGCGGTAGGAACGTACTACATCTCGCCACAGGATGCGAGTGTACGGCACCTTTCCTCGTTCGTTCACGCCCCGGCGCAGGTGGCCCGTATCCCACACCTCAGGCCCAGCGAACAAAGCCACGCCGGCCGGTCTGCTCACGCCCTGTCAGCCAGTCCGTCCCTACCCATGCCACCAATCGCGATCCAGCGACCGGTACTGGATGGCTTCTGACAGATGGGCTGGCGTAATGGAGGCCTCCCCCTCGAGGTCAGCGATGGTCCGGCTCACTTTCAGGATACGGTCGAAGGCGCGCGCGCTCAGCCCCAACCTCCGGATGGCCGTCTTCAGCAATTGCTTTCCGCGGGTATCCAGCGCGCAGTGGCGCCGGACGAGCGTGGAGCCCATTTGCGCATTGCAGTGAACGCCGTGGTGCGCTGCATAGCGTTGCGCCTGAAGGTCCCGGGCCTGGATGACGCGCTCTCGTACCGCGGCACTGGGCTCGCCATCCTGCGGCTTGTCAAGCTCATCGAACGACACCGGTGTTACCTCAATGTGCAGATCGATACGGTCCAGCAGCGGACCGCTGATCTTACCCAGGTAGCGCTGCACCTGCGGTGGGGCGCAAACGCATTCGCGGTTCGGATCGGTGAGGTAGCCGCAGGGGCACGGGTTCATGCTGGCGAGCATCATGAAGCGGGCCGGGTACTCGACCGTGAAGCGCGCCCTGCTGATCGTGATGCGCCCCTCCTCCAACGGTTGCCGCAGCACCTCCAGCACCTGCCGCTTGAATTCCGGCAGCTCGTCCATAAAAAGGACGCCATGGTGCGCAAGGGAAATTTCGCCAGGCATGGGATGGGCACCGCCGCCACACAGGCCGGCATCCGAAATCGTGTGATGGGGCGCGCGAAACGGGCGCGTGGCCACCAGCCCCCGCCCATTGAGCTTGCCGTCGATGGAGTGGATCTTGGTCGTTTCCAGGGCCTCGTCCGGGCTGAGGGGCGGCAGGATGGTAGGCAAGCGCCGCGCGAGCATGGTCTTGCCCGAGCCGGGTGGCCCAACGAGCAGTCCATTGTGCCCACCCGCGGCGGCTACCTCCAAGGCACGCTTTACATTGTGCTGCCCCCGGACCTCGGCGAAGTCCACGACGTGCTGCTGCGCTTGCTTGAAGAGCGCGCGCACATCCTGCTCAAAAGGCGCGGGCCCACCCGTGCCGCGGATCACCTCCACCGCCTCCGGAAGCGAGGCGACCGGGTACACGGCCAACCCCTCTACCACTGCAGCCTCAGCCGCGTTCTCTTTGGGTACCACCAGCGCCTCCCGGCCGGCCGAGCGGGCTTCGAGCGCCATCGGTAGCACACCGCGCACCGGCCGCACCTGTCCGTCAAGCGCCAGCTCCCCCATGATGGCGACGCGCTCCAGCGCCGCTTTCGACAAATTATCTCCATACGCGGCCAAGAGCCCGATCGCAATGGGCAAATCAAAGGCCGCCCCCTCCTTCCGCACATCAGCGGGCGCTAAGTTGACGGTTATTTTTCCGCGTGGGCGCGGGAGCCCCGTGTTGGAGAGCGCTGCAAAAATCCGATCCAGACTCTCGCGCACGGCTCCGTTCGGGAGGCCCACCACGGTGTACTTGGGCATACCGCCCGAGATGTGTGTTTCAATGACAATGGGGAGCGCGTCCACCCCGATCGTAGTAGAGGACCAGACTTTTGAAAACATGGCACAGGCGACGCGTGAGGGGTCGTCGGAGGCTCTATAGACACATTCCGTGCGAAAAACATAACCCCCGGTTTCGGGAGCCGTGGCAACGGGACCTTTCAGTCCAGAAGCCGTTGCAAGCCCTTCGCTGTTCATCACCCCGCACTCCACGCTTTTTCTGCGTCCATGCCTACTGCATCCGACACCCCCGACAGCCGCTCACATTTCATCCGCAACATCATTGAGGCGGACCTTGCCGACGGCACGCATGAGACGGTAGTGACCCGGTTTCCGCCGGAGCCAAACGGGTTTCTGCACATCGGCCACGCCAAGTCCATTTGCCTAAATTTTGGTATGGCCCGTGATTATGATGGTCGGTGTCACCTCCGCTTTGATGATACCAACCCAACGACGGAAGACGAGCGGTACGTAGCGTCGATTCAGGAAGATGTGCGGTGGCTGGGCTTTGATTGGGGCGACCACCTGTACCATGCCTCAGACTACTTTGAGCAGCTCTACGCCTATGCCGAACACTTGATTACGCAGGGCGATGCCTATGTGGATAGCCAGGACGGCGAAGCCATTCGGGACAACCGAGGCACCGTCACGGAGCCGGGGACGCCAAGTCCCTATCGCGACCGATCCCCCGAGGCAAACCTGCGCCTCTTCCGCGAAATGCGGACCGGCGCGCATGCAGATGGCGCCCACGTGCTGCGCGCGAAGATTGACATGGCTTCCCCCCACATGATCATGCGGGATCCCATCCTCTATCGCATCCGCGATGCCAACCATTACCGCACGGGGGATGACTGGTGCATCTACCCGATGTACGACTTTGCGCATTGCCTCTCCGACGCCATCGAGGACATCACGCACTCGCTTTGCACCCTGGAGTTTGAAAATAACCGGCGGCTCTACGACTGGATTTTGGAGCGGTGCCTGCCCGAGGAGCAGCAGGCCACACGGCCGCATCAGTACGAATTCGCGCGGCTTAACATGGACTACACCGTGATGAGCAAGCGCAAGCTGCTGCGCCTGGTGGAGGAAGGCTTGGTGAACGGGTGGGACGACCCCCGCCTCCCCACCCTGGCGGGGCTGCGCCGCCGGGGCGTGCCCCCCTCAGCCATCCGCACCTTCTGCGAGCGGATTGGCGTGGCGAAGGCTAACAGTCGGGTTGATATCGCCCTTTTTGAACACGTCCTGCGCGACGACCTGAACTACCGGTCGCCGCGCATCATGGGCGTGCTCGATCCGCTAAAGGTAACGATCACCAACTACCCGGAAGGCGAAACCGAGCACATCGAGGCGCCCCATTGGCCCCGCGATATTGACAAAGAGGCCCACCGCGCCGTGCCGTTTGGTCGCGAGCTGTATATTGAGCACGACGACTTTCGGATGGACCCGCCTGATGGGTTCTATCGCCTCGCGCCCGGCCGTGAGGTGCGCCTGCGCCATGCCTACTTCCTCCGTTGCGACGAGGTCGTCCAGGATGCCGATGGGCGCGTCACCGAACTTCGGTGCACCTACGACCCGGAGACGAAAGGCCAGGCCAAGGCCAGCGACGGCCGCCGCCCCAAGGGCATCATCCACTGGGTGAGCGCGGCGCATGCGGTGCCTGCTGAGGTGCGCATGGTGGACCGCCTGTTTTCTGTGCCCGACCCCGAGGCCCACGAGGACGACTTCACGGCCTTTCTGAACCCGCAATCCATGCCCGTAGCTGATGCTCTGCTGGAGCCCGCCGTGCGCGGCTTTTCTGGCGAGCAGCGGCTGCAGTTTGAGCGGCAGGGCTACTTCTGGCGCGACACCGACGCCACCGATGATACGCTCATCTTCAATCAGATCATCCCGCTGCGCGACTCCTGGAGCACCGATGATGACCCGGAAGACGCGGCGACCGGTCCAACGAAGGAAGAGATCGAGGCCGCGAATCCGCAGATCCATGCCGACCCGGCCGAGTCGTTTACCGAAGCACAGCATGCACGGCTGGAGCACTTCACAGAAGCGCTCGGCATCGCGCGGGACGATGCCGTTCAACTCATCGACACGCCGCCCCTTGCCGATTACCTCGAAGCTGCCCTGGATGGCCACCACGAAGCGCAGGCCGTCACCAACTGGATCCTCAACGAGCTGATGGGGCTGGTACCGCCGGCGGACCTACCGGACCTGCCCTTTACCCCGGAGCAGTTTGGCGTCCTGGTGCGGCAGGTAGCCACCGACGAAATCACTGGGCGGGTGGGCAAGGACGTCCTCACGGCGATGCTGGAGGACGGCGTCGATCCGCAAGAGTACATCGCGGCCGAGGGCCTGCGCAACATCAGCGATGAGGACGCGCTGCGCGAGATTATCGACGGACAACTCGCCGCCTATCCGGGCAAGGTGGAAGCCTACCGCAACGGCAAAGAGGGGTTGCTGGGCTTCTTCATGGGACAGGTGATGCGGGAAACTGGCGGGCAGGCTGACCCTAAAACGGCACAGAAGCTCCTCCGCGAGGCACTCACCACGGACACCTCCCCTGCCGCGCAGTAACGCAGCAGAGAAGGTGCGGAGGACATCTTGTTGTAGCCGACTGCCGTCAGGCTACCCGAGTTCTTCGATAGCCGTTCGCATGCGCTCCACGCAGGTCGCGCGGCCGAGCACCTCCATCATGGCGAAGAGGCTTGGGCCAAACGTGACGCCGCTGAGCGCAAGGCGGGTGGGGTGAATGATACGCCCAGCGCCGCAATCATGGGCGTCGGCGATGTCCCGCAATGTCTGCTCCGCCGTCGCCTCTGTGAACGTGTCAAGTGCTTCCAGGGCCTCCGCATAAGCGCTCAGCAGCGCCGGCGCGTCGTCCTTCCAGCGCTTCTTGACGCCTTTCTGATCGTACGATGTTGGCGCCTCAAAGAAATACCGACTCTCGGTAAACACTTCGTGTGCAAAGGACACCCGTTCGCGCATGAGGGCGCACACCTGCTGCAGATAATCCTTGTCGACATCGTCGAGGCCGTGGGCGTCGGCGTGTGCGGCCACCCGGGCGGTAAACGTACCCAGATCGAGCGCTCGCAGATGCTGCTCATTAAACCAGCGGAGCTTGTCCATATCGAACTGCACCCCGCTGGAGCCCACCCGGTCCAGTGAAAAGGCCTCGGCGAGCTCCTCCAGTGAAAACACCTCCTCCTCCGTTCCTGGATTCCAACCAAGCAGGGCCAGGAAGTTGAGCAGGGCCTCTGGCTCATAGCCCGCCTCTGCGTAATCGCTTACCGAGACCGGAATCCCAAGCGCCTCTGCGTCGCGCTTGGAGAGCTTGCCGCCCTCCGGGCTCAGGATCAGTGGCAGATGCGCAAACGCCGGCGGCTCCCACCCGAAGTAGCGGTACAGGAGGATGTGCTTGGGCGTTGACGGCAGCCACTCTTCCCCACGAATGACGTGCGTAATGGCCATCAGATGGTCGTCTACGACGTTGGCCAGATGATACGTAGGCATACCGTCGGATTTCAGCAGCACCTGATCATCCACCTTTTCAGAGGCGAAGCTGACGGTCCCCCGCACCGTGTCCTCAAACCGAATAGAGCTTTCGGGCGCTACCTTCATGCGGACCACGTACGGGTCGCCATGGGCAATACGCCGCGTGACCTCCTCATCCGGCAGCGTGAGGCTGTTTTCCATCTCGCCTCGCGTGGCCGCGTTGTACGAAAAGCCGTGCTCTGCTTCCTCACGCCGCGCATCCAGTGTCTCCGGCGTGTCGAATGCATAGTACGCGTGTCCACTATCCAGCAGTTGCTGTACATACTGCTGGTAGAGCTCCTTTCGGGCCGACTGGTAGTACGGCCCTACATCGCCCCCAACCGTTGGTCCCTCATCATAGGACAACCCCGCCCATTCCAAAGCCGCCGTGATGTCAGTTTCCGCATCTTCGACGTAGCGCTCCCGATCCGTGTCTTCAATGCGAAGGACGAACGTCCCCGCATGCTTTCGCGCCAACAGGTAATTGTAGAGCGCTGTACGAAGCCCTCCGATGTGAAGATACCCCGTGGGGCTGGGGGCAAAGCGAACGCGAACCGGGCGACTACACATGTGCGAAGCGGCGAGTACAGTTAACAGCATGATGAGCATGTAACCTACTCATCAGCGCCATTCCGTTCGCAAAGATCAAACAAAGAACCTCTGACGATTCCGCTACGAATCGTCCAGCCCCTCGTTCTGCAGTCGGAAATGACACCTCCGGATCCATCACGTCACATGGATTCCTGGTCGCGGACCGTTTCTGCATCAGGAAGCCGCTCGGCCTCTACTGTGATTCCCGGGTAGTACACATAGATGGGCCCCGTGACTGAGGCTGAGGGCTGATCTGAGGGCTGGGTGGATGAGACGTGTCGAAACTCCACGCGCTCTTCAACGCCTTCCACGGTGAAAGGCACCGCCTCGGTTGACTCTGTGCGGTCAGTGCCGGAGGTGAGAAACCCTGCGATAAACATTGCGACCGCCGCTGTAAGCGCAACCCCTGCGGAGACGGGATGCCGGGCCTGCCAGAGCGGATTCCGGTCCGCCGCGCGATCGACAAGTGCGTTACGGTCTTGCTGCTCGGACAGCCGTTCCAAGAAGTGCTCATCTACCGCAGGCGGTACGACGAGGCGCTCGTGCCGCAACATGCGACGAAAAACAAGGGTGGTTTCCAACGCATCGCGACACGCGGCACAGGCGGAGAGATGCGTGAACAAGTCCGCATGTTCGCTCAGAGGGAGTTCCCCATCCAGATAGGCATCCACTCGGGCCTCATCCGGGCAGGGCGTGTGTCTCGGCTGCTGCTCTTTCCGATCCCCGTGCATGGCGGTTGTCCGTGGTTAATCGTGTGTCGCGGTTGTTCTCCTGTTTACGTCTTGCCCTCGGCCCGTGCACGCCGCTGCTCGACTGCAGGCTTAATAAACGTCGCCAGTTTTCGCCGGGCCTTAAACAGACGCGATTTTACAGCGCTCAGCGTGCTCCGGGTAACGGCTGCAATCTCTTTGTACGACAGGTTCTGGTACTCGCGGAGAATGATGACTTCGCGATAATCGGGTTTTAGTTGCGCCAGGCAGTGATTCACCAGCTCCACTTGCTCGCTTTTCTCCAAGGGTGCACTCGGCTTTTGCGAAGCCTTCATGCTCGCATCCTCGCGCATTGCTGGCTCCAGGCTCACCTGCCGTTTTTCACGCCGGATAACGTTCAGGCATTGATTGCGCGCAATGGTGAAGAGCCACGACCGAAAGGACCCCACATTTAGCAGCCGCTCGCGGTTTTCATACACGCGCAAAAACGTGTCTTGCATCACATCTGCGGCGCGCTCTTTGTCAAGCAGCATCTTCAGACAAAAGCCGTAGACCTGGTCTTTGTAGCGGTTATACAGCGACACAAATGCCAGCTCGTCGCCGTCCCGCATGGCCTCAATAAGTGCGCGATCGTCGGTGGTCATAGCGGGGGAAAGAAAGCACAGCGAGACAGGTCTGCGCGGGTTTTTGTCTTGACTACGATTTATTTTCGGCCTGAGGGGCGTGATGGGAGGACACGTGCAGCCCCTAAAAGTTGCTTTCCCCTTGCAAGACGGCTACCGTCACCGGGCAACCACATAGCAATGGCGCACGTACAGGCTGTCGCTTTGTGCTTTCGGTGCCTCCCTGATAGATATGCATCTACAAACATGCGTCTACCCGCTGGCGTTGCGGTCTGCATTCTCGCGCTTGGCCTATGGCTGACCGGCTGCGGACCCGCCGATGAGTCTGATGACTACGTTGCCCGCGTACACGACGCCACCCTCTCACATGCCGACGTGCAGCAGATGATGCGGAACGTCGGGGCGCAGCAAGACTCTGCCGGCATGGCCGAACAGGTCATTAGCCAGTGGGTGCGCAACGAACTCCTCTATCACGAGGCGCAGCGACGAGGCCTACACAACACTCCAGCCGTGCAGGAGCAACTCCGTGAAAGCGAACGCACGATTCTGATTAACGCGCTGGTGTCGGATCTCCACGACGCGGATGATATCGAGCCTACAGACGAGGAAGTGCAACAATACTACGACCGTCATCAGGAGCAATTACGGCTACGCGAGCCGTACGTTTACATCCGGTTTGCACAAACCCGGAGCCCGGTGGCAGCCGACAGCCTGCAAGCCGCTTTGGAGGGGGAAGCGCTCTCTCTCCCCCGGTGGGAACGACTGGTACGGGAGCTTGCGACGGATCCAGCCGCTGCCCTTGAACTTTCGACCCACTATCATCCCGAGCGCCACGTCTTCCCTACAGACGAGGCGCTTCGTAGTCAACTACAACGGATGAGCCCGGGCGACGTAGCCCGGGTAGCCGCCGGCGATTCGATTGCGCTCCTACGGCTTGAGGACCGGGCTGAACCAGGAACAGTGCCCGAATTGACGTGGGTTGAGGATGTGATCCGAGACCGCTTGACCATTCAAAAACGGAAACAGTCATTCGCGCGTCAGGTTCAACGGCTGCACGTTGATGCAGCGTCTCGCGACTTGCTTGACGTGCCCGACAGGATAGATCCGTCGGCCCAACCGTAGACGCGCTTGCTGGTTTTCCTTTTCAAGAAGGTCGTGCAGTCTGCCTCGACCTCCATGGTGTTGTAGTTTTTCCCACTGACCGTATGTACCGTCGCATGGATCCGTATGCCCTTCAGCCGCGCCATCGCCTCTGCGGTGTGCTGCTCTTCGTTCTTCTCGTCTCGTATGGTTGGAGCCCGCTCGCGCCCACCGCGTTCGGACAATCCGCTGACGATGAGGTTATCGACGAGATTGTTGCCGTCGTTGACGATGACATCGTGCTCCGCTCTGAGGTCGACGGCCTGGTGCAGAATATGGCCCAGCAGCAAAATATGCAGCCCAACGACCGCATGTGGCTGCAGGCCCTCAACCAGGTCGTGAACCAGCAGGTGCTTGCCGCGCAGGCCCGACAGGACACCACCATCCAGGTGACCGAGCAGCAAGTGGAGCAGGCCATGGATCGCCAGATCAACCAGATGGTGCAGCAAATGGGAGGAGAAGAGCAACTGGAGCAGATGTACGGCCAGTCCCTGCTCCAAATTCGAGAGGACCTGCGCGACGATTTTCGCAACCAGCTGCTCGCACAGCGGATGCAGCAGCGACGTATGCAATCGGTGCGCATCACGCCTTCCGAAGTGGAAGCCTGGTTTAGCCAGTTTCCCGAAGAAGAACTGCCCGAGCTTCCCGACATCGTTCGCGTTGCTCACATCGTGAAGTACCCGGCCGTAAGCGAAGCCGCACGAGAGGAAGCCCGCGAAATCGTTTCGTCGATCCGTGACTCCATCGTCGTTGGAGGAGCCAATTTTGAAGAGATGGCCCAGCAATTTTCGGACGACCAGGGCTCGGTGCAACAGGGCGGCCGATACCCTGATTATGAAATTGGCGATCTCGTCCCAGAGTTTGGTGCCGTCGCCGCTCGCCTACCGGAGGGCGAGATTTCGGAGCCTTTTCGGACGCAGTTTGGCTATCACATCATGCGCGTGAATTCGCGGCGTGGCGATCAGGTGGACTTCAACCATATCCTGATCCAGGTAGATGAACGGTCGGCTGATATTGAGCCCGCCCTGGAATCGCTCGCCACCATCCGCGACTCTATCGTCACGCACAACCAACCATTTGACCGTATGGCCCGCCGCCATTCAGAAGAAGAGCGGTCGGCCGAGTTCGGGGGGCGCGTGCTGGATCCGCAGTCGGGCGAGCGGGACCTCTTTTTGGACCGCCTGGACCGGTCCTGGCAACGCACCATCCGGAATCTCGAACCGGGGGAGATTAGCGAGCCGCGCGAGGTACAGCTCCTCGATGGCGCGCGCGCAGCCCACATCGTGCGGCTACAGCAGTTCACCCCGGCACACCGGGTAAGCCTGGAGACCGACTATGAACGCATTCGGGAGTTTGCCCTGCAGGACAAGCGCGCCGAGCGTATGCAACGCTGGATCGAAGGCTTGCGCGACGACATGCACGTGGAGCTGCGCGGCAAAGCGGCACGGCTCGAGGATGCCTTGCCGGACGACCTGATGGAGCCCGACGTTGAACCTGGGGATTTGGATGCCACACCGCCCGGCCAGGGACGCCAGCCTCCGCCTCCGCCGCAGCAGCAAGCCCCCCCACCGCCGCCCAGCCCGTAACACGGCCGCGCTGCGCGCTCTCCTCGTCGTATCGCGCGTCGTCCTTTCCAGCCCCTGACCACCTGCCTGTATTCATGGCCGAACCCACATCCGTCGACACGACGCCGGACGCCGACCCCCAAACGCTGGATGCGCTGCAAACCTCCGTTCAGCAACTCCGCGAAGAGGTCGGAAAGGTCATCATCGGCCAAGAAACGATCGTCCGCAACGTGACCGTCAGCCTGCTGGCCCGTGGGCACGTGCTGCTTATCGGGGTCCCGGGACTGGCGAAAACGCTCCTGATTCGCACGCTCGCCGATGCGTTGGACCTCTCGTTCAGCCGCATCCAGTTCACCCCTGATCTGATGCCGAGCGACATCACCGGGACGGAGATTATTGACGAGGACCGCACCACCGGACGCCGCTCGTTTCGGTTTGTGGAAGGGCCTGTGTTTGCAAACATCATCCTGGCCGACGAGATCAACCGGACGCCGCCGAAAACGCAGGCCGCTTTGCTGGAAGCCATGCAGGAGCGCCACGTCACCGCTGCCGGCCAAACCCTGCCCCTGCCCGCCCCCTTCTTTGTGCTCGCCACGCAAAACCCGATTGAGCAAGAAGGAACGTATCCTCTGCCCGAGGCGCAGCTCGATCGCTTTATGCTCAACCTCTGGCTGGATTATCCCGCTTTTGACCAAGAGGTGGAGGTGGTACGCTCAACCACTGGCGCGCGCCCAGAGCCGGTTTCCGCTGTGATGACGGGCGAAGAACTGCAGACCTACCAGCAGTTTGTGCGCCAGCTACCCGTGGCGGACAACGTTATCCAGTACGCCGTACGCCTGGTGAGCAGCACGCGTCCGCAGAGCGATGATGCCCCCGCGTATGTCACGTCGTACCTCAGCTATGGCGCCGGCCCCCGGGCGTCGCAGTACCTCATCCTGGGCGCCAAAGCATTGGCCGCCATGGATGGCCGGCTGACGCCCCTCATCAGTGACGTGCGTAAGGTGGCGATCCCTGTGCTGCGGCACCGTATCGTGTCGAACTTTAATGCCGAAGCCGATGGCGTTACAGGACTGGAACTCATCGACCGCCTGGTGGAAGACACGGCGACCACCTCATGAAGACATCAGACAGATCAACGACCAGCACGCCGCCTAAGCGCGCCGTGTTGGTGGGCGGCGGTCATGCCATGTTACCCACCCTGCAGGCAGCCCATCACTGGACGGACGCAGGCCATGAGGTTACCTTGATCAACCCCGGGCGCTTCCTCTACTACTCTGGCATGGTGCCGGAGTACCTCGGCGGGGTGTACCGGGAGCCTGACGTCCGCATCGACCTGCAGGCGCTGTGCACAGCTGCCGGGGTTCGCTTTGTGGACGCTCCCGCTACCGCGCTGGATGCAGCAGGCAAACGCGTTCGTGCTGACGCGCAGTGGCATGCCTACGATGTTGCGGCGCTGGACGTCGGAGCCACGCCCCCAGGCCGTCCAGCAGCAGCCATTCCAACGAAACCCTTACACGGACTCAAGGCGCTGGACGCTTCGCTGCGTGCGGTACTCCACGACCCGCACGTCAGGCGCCACCTGCTGATCGTAGGAGCGGGGGCCGCCGGCGTAGAGCTAAGCCTGAACCTTTCGGCGCGTCTGCACCGGGCAGGAAAGGCTTCCCAACTGAAGTTGACCATCGTTGATCAGGCCGATCGGGTGCTACCGCGGTTTCCCGTAGGCGCCAGTCGCTACGTGAAGCGCCTGCTGCTGCTGCGTGGCGTGCGGCTGCACCTGGAGGCGGAGGTGGACGCCCTCACCCCAGAAAACGGAGCCGTGCGGGCCGTTCTCTCGAGTGATGCCCCCGACCTTGTTGTGGACGACGTCGTCTGGGCGACGGGCGCTGCGGCACCCGCCCTGTTGCGCGACAGCGGTCTCCCGTGCACGAACGACGGCTTTGTGCACGTGGACGAGCACCTGCAAGTAGACGGACACCCGTCGCTGTTCGCTGCTGGCGACTGCGCCAAAGTGGACGGTTACGCCGATCTGGCGCGGATTGGCGTTCATGCCGTGAAGCAAGGCCCCGTGCTCCGGGACAACATTGCGCAGGCCCTGCACAGCCGCACGGACTCAGCCTTAAGGAAGTTCAAGCCATACACCATCGCCCCGCTGATTCTGTCGACAGGCACTCCCCACGGGCTTTGGATCGCTGGACCGCTGTGGCTGGCCGCTACGCCGATGTTGCGGCTCAAGCACTACATCGACCGCTCGTGGATTCAGTCTTATCAGGGGCCGGTGCATGCCCCGAGCAGGCACGATCTATGGGATGCCCGTGCCCCGCTGCCTAAACCGCCGTTTTCGGTGGTGAAGGACGCCTATACGACGCTGTAAGCGGGCGTACACGCTACCATTGAGCGCTGTACGGTGCGCTCGGGTCAGCGCTGCTCTGCCAACGCCCCATACTGCAACATCTCTGCGGCAGCGTCCAGCCCACTTTGCAGCGCGTGAGGTACGCGAGCCTGACCCACCATGAAGTCACCCGCAAAAAATAGCCCATGCGGTGCGGCCTGTGCAAGCACGGCCGTTGCGGCCCCGCTGGTCGGCTGCGAATAGCGCCAGCGCTGATGGTCTACCCAGGCTGGTTGGGCCGCCGCCGGCGCCTCCAGCACGTCAGCAGCATGTGCAGCCACTACCGGCGCCAACTCCTCGTGCGGTGCATCGAACCGCTCTTCGGTCCAGGAAGGCTGCATCTGGCATATGAGGACCCGGCGACCCGGGGGTACATGCCCCGGTTTATCTTCCTCAAAGCTAAGCCACGCAATCGGATGGGCTCCATCTGTGTTGACAAACCCATAGAACGGCTGGGCCCGCGTCCAGCGCTTTTCGTATCCAAGAACCAGGGTGTGCTGCGACTGATAGGAAGCCACACGAAGGGCTTCGACGAGCGCATCCTCGAGGGATGCCGGTAGATCGCTATCGTCGAGCAGGTCGGCGGTCTGCGGCGCTGGCGGGGTGAGCAAGAGCTGGTCGAAGGGCCCGAAGGATGAGCCATCCGTAGCGGTGGCGGTCCATTCCCCATCAGCGTGATGGATGCGGGCAATGCGCGTCTGTAAGTGGACCTCAGCGCCTGAGGCCGTGGCCAGATGCTTTCCCAACATGTGGATGCCGTCGCGATACGTCCAGGGCTGGTTGGCTTCGGTTTGGCGGATGGGCGTAAGGTCTCCCGAGGCGGTGAACGTGCACAATGGCCGTTGGATAACCTCGAGCCCGTCTGTAGGCAACGCCTCGCGGACCAACGCTCGGTGATGTGCCTTCTTTAGCTTGAAGAAGTTGGCGCCGTGGTCGTAGTGAACCCCGTCACGGCGACGCGTGGTGGCGCGCCCCGACACCCCACGCGCCTTGTCTATCAGTGTAACGTGGACTGCGCGGTCGCGCAAGGCAAATGCAGCGGCACATCCGGCGATGCCCGCCCCTATGACTCCAATCCGTGGTGTTGCCATAACTACGCTGTAGGTACATCGAAGAAACTGAACACCGACTGCAGGAGCCTTTTGCCCACGCAATCGTTAGCCGCGTCCTTTACTGTTCGAGATAGTGTGCGTTCTCATGCTTGCCCGTATTCTGGCGCTGTTTCTTATCCTACCGGCCATCGAGCTTGCCCTGCTCATGTATGTGAGCACCATCATCGGCTTCTGGGAGACGGTAGCGATTATCGTCGTGACCGGCCTCGTCGGTGGACTGTTGGCGAAGCAACAGGGCGTTTCCGCATGGAACCGCCTGAACCGAAAGATGGCGGGTGGGGGCTTGCCCGGCAACGAACTGGTCGATGGCGTCATCATCCTGATTGCCGGTGCCCTTCTCGTGACACCGGGCGTGCTCACCGACGTGGTGGGCTTTATGGGCTTAATTCCGGTGTCGCGCCGTCTTATCCGCCGTTATGCCCTCAAACGGTTTCAGCAGAAGGCCGAGCAAGGCCAGATGGGCTTTTACATGGGTGGATTCGGAGAAGCGCCCGGTGCCTCTCCCTACGATGCGCCGCCGTATGACGCCCCACCCTTCGAAGGGCGACGCCCGGCAAATGGCTTTCCGGAAGCCGACGTAGAGGTTGAGGAGCAAGCGGATGACAGCGCATCTAACGAACCATCAGATACCAACGCATCAGACGGCGACGCCCCAGACGCTAATTCAAAAGCGGACCGTGACGCCCAGCCCTCCTGGGATGGCGCCGGCCGACGTATCCCCCGGCATAGTGACGAGTTCTCCGAGCCGGGATCGGGAGGCGACCCAGCTGACCGCGTCTAACACAAAAAGGCCCAGCCCCTGCAGAATGAGCGCAGTGCCATGCCCGCGCCAGGCGTCCCCGCGGTCTACACCCTCCCCGGCCGCCACCACCATGGCCGTCCCCACGCCCATGTAGCCCACGTTCAGCCCCAGGTTGGCCAGCAAGATGTCATGGTACCGCCGCTCGGCGCGCACGGCCTCCCCGAAACCGGCATCCGGTTCCGCGTCGCCGCCAAGCAGTCCAACCGCTGCGATGCCCATATTGACCGCCCCCCATAGCGCCGATTGCTGGCCGAACCCTCGGACGGCATCGTCCCGCCCGGTGGCCCACAGCGCGCTGCCACCGATGACGTTGGATCCCCCCCACGCCAGCACACGGATCAGATGCCGGCGCTCCGAGGCCAAGCGCTGTTCAGACAGGGCCGTGATATTCGTTGTTTGAGGCTGCATGGTGGTATCCGCATCCGTGAGAGAAACAGGGGTGGCATGCACCCGCGGCGCGAGTGCGCCGGCCATTGCCAGAAGGAAACCCGCCCATAGGCATACTGCAATCTGACGCATAAGGCCCCCGCTGAATAATAAGGTCGTGAACCACACGGTACGAGCCCGGAGGCGCAAGCGGAAGCTGCGGCGGCGAATTCATCCGAACCGTTACGTTCGGCGGGCGACCGGGGCCGCGCTACCGTCACCTTCGACGCTCGATAGCACACGCGTGCGGTGCTTCCGCGTTATTGCCCCGCTGGCACTGAGGCTTTCAACAGCGTAAGCAGCTCCTCCTCCACGTCCTGATATCCGCCCTCTTCGTACCATGCGATGAGCGGCTCCACCACGTCCCTGCCTTCTGCCCCCTCTGCGATAAGGTTTTCACGGAGGGCAGCAGCTGCCGCCGGGCGGGGACCCCAATCAAAGATCTCCTCCCCGTCCTCAGTAAACGCCACCAGCTTTGGAATGCTGCGAGAGCCGTTGGTAAGGTATTGATCCATGATGTCCAGGTTATCATCACGGCGCAAAATACGCAGGGTGACGTGATCGGACAGGGATGCTGCCCGTGCAATCACGGGCAGGCTAAAGGCCGAGTCGCCGCACCAGTCGTCCGTAAGCACCATCCACAGGTGCGGGGTGTCGATGGCGGCCATTATCTCTTTGAGTTCCTCACTCGCTGTATATTGCTCCTCTACCGCTTCGGCCCGTTCCCAGTTGTACCGGGCATAATGCTGATAGCGTCGCTCGTCGCTTGAAAGCTCGGCCATCGACCGGCGCAGCTTTTCCTGCCACGCGTCTTTGTAGGCATCGTAGGTGAGGCCCTCGTGCGGGCGACGATCATCGAAGAACGTAGGCATAGAAGTGTCACAGATGAAAGGAGGTACGAAATGACGGGGTCCAGTCACGGCCCCACGCGGAGTACAATCTTGCCTATATTCTGATTGGCCTCCATGCGCTCATGCGCCTCTTGGACTTCCGTCCATGGGTGCACCGAATCAATCACAGGCTGCAGGGTTTTGTTTTGCAATAGCGGCAAATAATCGGCGGCGAAGGCGGCCACAAGCTCCTGCTTGTAGGCCAGCGGACGGTTTCGGAGGGTGGACGTGCGCAGCGTCCCCCGCTTTCGAAAGAGCTGCCCCAACGGAAAGGCCTCTACGGTGGCCCCGCCCATGAGGGCGAGCACCACCCAGCGCCCATCGTGTGCCAGCGCCCGGACGTTCTGTTGGGCATACCCGGCCCCGATGAAGTCAAGAATCACATCGGCGCCATGGCCAGCAGTAGCATCAAGTAGCCGATCGGCGAAGTCCTCCCGTTCATAGTCAATGGTGGTCACCGCGCCCAGCGTGCGACACGCCGCGTGCTTCCCTGCAGAGGCCGTTATGTGTGATGTCGCACCTGCAGCGCGCGTGAGTTGTAGCGCTGCGGTGCCAACCCCGCTGCCACCTGCATGAATGAGGGCGTGGTCACCCGCAGACAGCTCCCCAAGCCAGAACAACGCCTGGTACGCGGTGAGAAAAACTTCTGGAATAGCCGCAGCTTCTACAAAGGAAAGCTCCGCCGGCTTTGGCAGCAGCAGCTCCTCATCAACCGCAACGTATTCTGCGTAGCCGCCGCCTGCCAGGAGCCCGAAGACGGCAGCGCCGGCGTGCCATCGCGAGACTCCAGGACCCGCCCCGACGACTTCGCCGGCCATCTCCAGACCCAGGATAGGCGAGGCGCCTGGCGGCGGATCGTAGTGGCCACGCCGCTGATAGGTATCGGCGCGGTTGAGTGCCGTGGCCCGAACACGAACCAGTACCTCTCTGGGCCCTGGTGTGGGTCGCTCAACGGCACCGATGGTAAGTTGCTCTGGACCGCCCGGGGCCCGAACCTGTACGGCTTGCATCCGCTCCATCAGGCTTCCTCCGTGTCTACCACGATTTCGCTGTGGAGCGTCTGATGGACCGGACATCGATTGGCGATTTGCACCAAGCGCTGACGCTGTTCCTCGGTAAGGTCGCCCGTCAGGGTCAACACGCGGGCGATGTGGTCCACCTTGCCCTCCTCCGTATCGCACGACGCACAGTCGCGGGCATGGATTTTATCGTGGGAGAGTTCAACAGATACGCCGTCCAACGGCCACTCCTTTCGATCGGCGTACATGCGCAGGGTCATTGCAGTGCAGGACCCGAGCGCACCCAGCAGGTAATCGTACGGGGTCGGACCCGTCTCTGTCCCTCCCACGGAGGACGGCTCATCGGCACGGAGGGTAAAGCCGCGCGTCTGCATATCGGTCTGGAATCCGTTCCGCAGGGTCGCCTCCAGCGTATTGTCGTCGTAGCTTCCTGCCGTGTCTTGGTCGTTGACATCCGGGGCCGTATCCTTTGCTTCATCCTCAACGTCGACGTACTTCGCTGCCCAGGCGCCAATCACCCGCCCTACGTACCGAGCATCATCGCGATCGGACAGCAGGTGATCGGCTGTGTCCAGTGACATAAAGCTTTTTGGATGCTTAGCCGCCTGAAAGATCTTCGCTGCGTTGTCGATGCCGACAATTTTATCGATCGGAGAATGAAAGATGAGCAGCGCCCGTCCCAGCGAGCCCAGCACCTCAGCACTCGATTTTTCGCGCAAATCGTCGATGAACTGCTTTTTCACAGTAAACGGCCGCCCGCCGATGTTGACTTCTGCCTGGCCCTTTTCCTCGATCGTTTCCAGGTCGTTTTCGAAAATATGCAATACATGATCGGGGGCGTACGGCGCACCAATCGTAGCCACCGCCTCGATGGACGGCAGGTGGGTGGCTGCCCGAATGACCGCGGCGCCGCCCAGCGAATGGCCGATGAAGAGCATTGGGGCGGTATGATTCTCCTCAAGAAAGTGTGCCGCAGCCAACAAATCGCTGATATTTTTGGAGAAGTTGGTGTCCTCGAAGTCCCCCTCACTCTCCCCCAGCCCCGTAAAGTCGAAGCGGAGCACTCCCACGCCCTCCGCCGCCAGCGCCTGGCTGATGAGGCGCACAGCGCGCAGATTTTTCGTGCAGGTAAAGCAGTGCGCAAAGATGGCAAATGTGGAGGGGTGCCGGCCGTCTGGCAGCTCCAGTTCAGCGCTTAGGCGCTGGCCGCTTTCGTTGGCAAAGGAGACGTTCTCGCGAGTAGTCATCTATTGGATCAGGGTTAGTGGAGAATCAGGGCGGTAACGGGAAGCGCTGGCGCCTGCTAACAGCTCCGTCAGGGGTGTAGGTTTGCTCTACGAGCGTCCCGCCCCCGGTACGATTCAGTAGCAGGACCGTCGAGGCCCGCGTGCCATACCGCGGAGAGGAAATAAAAATTGGTGAAAGGACGCGTTCCCAGTCATGGGAGACCCCGGTTTCGGGCAGCGCATCATCGGGCGCTGGGGTATCGTCCTGGAGCAGGTCAAAGAGGGCCGGCACAAGCGCATCGTCTCCGGACAGGATGGTACGTAGCCGCTCCTTAGCTCGCGTTACTTTTGGCCAGGGTGTATCCAGGACAGCGTTCGACAAACCGTACAGTCCGGGTGCAATAGCGTGCGCAGCAGCGGCTGTGCTTGTGTAGTGCACGGAGCTGGCATCTCCAATCAGGAGATTGTAGCCGTTGTACTGTGATTGTGTGCGCGCCGCCGCCTTACGATACGCCATAGCGGAGTTATCGCCAAGAAGATAGCCCGTGACGAGCCCCCCGCGTGAGGGTGCGGTTGTTTTCTGCGCTTCGGGATCTCGCACGTTGGTGATTACACAGAAGCGCTGCCCCTTGCCCGCCCCCATCCACGTCCCCCCCGCCCGAAGGTCACGCCCGGCCACCATGCCGGCCTGCTCCGGCCACCGCGCTGCAGCCGCCGTAGGCCGTGCGAAAAACTCATCGCGGTTGCCAGCCAGCACCAGACGGTACCGCGGATGCATGTCGTACGCCCACACAAGAAGGCACATGAAAGGAGTTAGGCCGCATGGTGATGTATCGCGAGTAGCTCGGGCGGGGCGTTGACCTGGTTGATAAAGCGATAGGAAAGCACCTGCACGGCCGCCTGATCCAGCCCGGCCGCCCACTTCATGACTGCACGTGCCTCGGCTGATCCGCCAGGATGCCCGGTGTAGAGTACAACCGTAATAACGCCACCTGGCTGCAGAAAGGCCAGCGCCTGTTCCAGGGCGTCGATGGTGGTTTCTGGAGTGGTGGTAATCGCGTGGTCGGCTCCCGGGAGGTAGCCGAGGTTGAACATAACCGCGCTCACCTCGCCGCGCAACGTCTTGGGAAGCGTGGCGGCCATCGTGGCGTGGGAAGCCTCATGAAGGTCCACCCGCTCTGCGACCCCCGCCGTAGCCAGGCGCTGCCGCGTTCGTTGGATGGCGATGGCCTGCCGATCAAACCCATGCACGTGGCCGCCCGGGCCCACGGCGCTTGCCAGGTGCAGGGTATCGTGCCCGTTACCGACAGTGGCATCGATCGCCACGGCTCCTGCGGACAGTGCGCGGGCCGTGAGGTGATGGGCAAAGTCGAGGACTGAGTACATGGGCGGTGCTGATAACACACAGAAACCAAATGTTGGACGACGGCTCTCGCTGGGTGTTCACCGCTGGCGCCTGCGTCGCGGGACCGTATCTCCCAGGTTAAGGTACGATTCGTACTGTCTTTTCAATGCTTCGTGTACGGCATGTCTTCCCCCGCACCCTTTCATACCCTTGCGCTGCCCCATCATCCCTACGGGCTATATGCCGAGCGGCTGGCGACCGTGCCGGCCCTGCTGGATGCACATGCGCTCGATAGCCCGCAGGTGATAGTCGTCACGGATGAGCATGTCGCTGCGCACTACCTGCGCCCGCTGACCCATCAGCTTGAGAAAGCAGGGCGCACGGTGGTGCCTATTGTTCTACCACCCGGGGAGCAGACGAAGGCGCCCGGTCCCTTGCAGCGTATCTACGATACGACGCTCACCGCCGGTATCGACCGGGCGACGCCCGTGTTGGCGCTCGGCGGCGGTGTGGTCGGGGATCTGGCAGGCTTTGCCGCTGCCACCCTCTTGCGCGGCCTTCCGCTGGTACACTTACCGACCTCCCTCATCGCACAAGTCGACAGCAGCATTGGCGGCAAAACCGGAATCAATCATGCCGTCGGAAAAAATCTTATCGGTGCGTTCTATCAGCCCGTCTTCGTAAACGCCGACCCTACCACGCTTAATTCGCTACCGCTCCGCGAATGGCAGAGCGGTCTCGCGGAGGTGGTAAAACATGCCCTCATCGCAGCCCCCGATTTCTTTGACGAATTGGAAACCTACCATGCCGACGTGCTCAGCCGAGAGCCGCAGCGCGTATCGTCGGTGGTGCAACGCGCAGCGGCAATAAAGGCCGGCCTTGTGGCCGATGATGTGCACGAGCAGGGGCAGCGCGCGCTGCTCAACTTCGGGCACACCTTCGGGCACGCGCTCGAATCCGTCTGCGGCTATGGCGTCCTGACCCACGGCGAGGCCGTCTTCCTCGGGATGCGCGTGGCGCTGCGCGTGTCGCACCGGCTGACCCCCCATCCGTCGCTTGTGCGGGCGCTGGAAATGGTGCAGGGATTCCCGGTCGATGCCTCGGTTCAGTCGGTCGCGCGCGGCGATCTGATGGCGTCTATGCAGCACGACAAGAAGGTGAAGAACGGAACGGTGCGGTACGTGCTGCTGCGCGCCATTGGCGACCCGTACATCACGACGGACGTCCCCGCGCAAGTAATCTACGACGCCTGGGCCGACACCCTCGCCGAGAGTCCCCTTCGCCTCACCACCACGGCCGCATCGAACGAATAATTGGCCGAAACAGCCGTAGGTGACGCGTTTTACGGCACACAAGGTTAAAGGAGCCGTTCCGTGTTAAGCGATTGCTTTGATACGTCCGCCCCACTCGTCTGTGGGCGGCCTTTTTGCTGAACGTCCGCCTCCATGCTCCGCTACCTGCTCAAGATTCCTGCCTGGCTCATCAAGGGGGCGTTATGGACGCTCCTGCTGGGCGCACTTCTGTACTTTGGTCTGACGCGCACACAAGTAGGCCGCGACGCGCTGCAAGTAGAAATTGAGCGACAGTTCGACCAGCAATTTGCCGGGGAGCTCCGGATCGGAAAGCTGACGGGCAACCTCGCGCAAGATCTGTTTGCCACGGACGTCGAGCTCCGCGACCCGGCCGGCCGGGTGGTCGTTACGGTGGATTCGGTGGTGGCCCGACCGTCGTGGCGTGCCCTCTGGGGGCGGGAGATAGCGGTGCGCGCGCTGCACCTCCATCAGCCTACCCTATCGGTTGTGGAGGACAGCGCCGGTACCTGGAATATCGCGGCTGCACTCACGCAGCGCAATCCGGCCTCTGCGGAGATCGACACGGAGACGAGCCGTCCCTGGGCCTTTACCTCTTCCCTGGTCCAGATATATAATGGGACCCTCGAAACGACCAGTACCACCGCACAGCCGGCGCAGAATGATCCCGCGCTGGTGTTCAACTGGCGGAACGATCGGGTAGAGGCGCTGGATCTGGAGACGACGGTGGAGTGGGCCGACGGGGTTGGGTTGCTGGATGTGCGCGCCCTGAGCGCCCACCTGCCGACGCACGACTTGCCGCTCCGCAAGCTCTCGGGCCAAATCGTTTTTGAAGACGCCCTTGTTGCGCTCAATGCGTTGCACATGGAGCTTGGCGGTACCGCGCTACAGGCAAGCGCCTCGCTTGATGGCGGTCGCTCTCGGGAGGCGCTGCCGTCTGCCAACGTACGCGTTGACGTGGAGCCCTCCCGGCTACAGTTCACCGAACTACAGCGGCTCTTTCCGGCCTTGCCCCTACGCGATGAGGCACAACTCCAGGGTACCCTTCGTGGACCGCTGGAGGAGTTGCTGATCGACTCCCTGACGGTGGCCCGTGGCGCTTCTCGGGCAACGCTCAGCGGCACCGTGTTCGGCTGGCCCACCATGGTGGATGCCGACGTCGCCCTTACCGATCTGTACGTCGACGCAGACGATGTGGCCGCGCTATATCCAGCGGGTGACGTATCCCGTTTACGGACGGTGGGTCCCGTTGAGGGGCGACTCGAAACGGTTGGCACCCTCGAATGGGCCACGGACCAGCCGTGGCGCCTTACCTCCAGGCATCAGCTTGAGCTCCAGACCGGTGCCGGGCAGATGGCGGGAGATGTTGCCTTCTCCCGCACGCCGGAGCAGGCATACGTGGGATCGGCGGACGTCGGATTCGAAAACGTCAATCCTGCGGCGTGGACGGACCAGCCTCGGCTGGAAGGCGCGCTGACAGGGCGGCTGGAGGCCGAGGCGGAAGGCCGTACGTGGGCATCCCTGCAAAGCTCCGCTGCCCTCCAACTTGGCACCTCCTCAATCGGCGACGTGCACCTGGATGCCACAGCTGCCTCCCTTGACGTATCCGATGAAGTAGCGTATGTATCGGTTGACCTGGCCCAGTTTCCTGGCCGAATCGCCGATATCCGGCGGGACCTTTCACCAGCAAACGGACACCGCCTCCAGGTGCAGGGCCGGCTTTCCTGGAGCGATAGCACACCGGCATACACGGCAGAAGCGTCACTGCAAGACTTTGACCTCGGTCACCTGCTCTCGCGAGAGGACGTCCGCTCCCGCCTGAATCTCACGGCGACGGTAGAAGGTACCGGGCGCTCGGAGGATGCGCTTGGTGCGACCGCTACCGTGGCATTCGCGCCCTCCCTCCTCGCCTATGACACACGCCTGGCCGAAATCCCGTCCTTTGATACGGAATTCACGCTATCTCCCCCGGGCTCTGGCCAGCCGCAGTTTTCTCTTACCGGTGACCTTGGCCAGTTACAGGTGGACACCGACGCCTCGTGGAGCGCAATACAGACCACTGCCACGCGATGGATCACAGCCGTACGCGAGCGGATCGCCACTGAAAGCGCAAAAACACGGGCGGGACAGGAGGTCTCCGATTCTGAGCTACGCGCTACGCTGACCGCCGACCGATTACCAAACACTCGCGACGCCCCTGCCCTGCCGTCCATAGCGCTGGACGCCACACTGGACCTGGACCGACCCGATATCATCCGGGCGCTGGTGCCTGTTGCGTTGCCACGCCTGGACCATCTGAATGGAGCAATTACGCTTAGCGCTGCTGCTGACACACTCGCGCTGGACGGTATGCTGCAAGCGCAGCGCTTCGACGAGGCCTCGGTGCTCCTGCATATGCCCCGTCTGGCGTTTCAACTGAACACCTCGGAGCAGCCCGGCGAGCCGTTCGCGCCCACGGCGTCTGCACAGCTCACCGCAGACTCCATGCACGTAGGCGGGCAGGTGGTGGGCCGGTCACACACCGACCTCCACACCGACGGGCACATTGCCACGCTCAGCCATCAGTCGGAGCGGTTGCGGCAGGAGGACCCATTGCAGGTGGACCTCCGCCTGGAGTCGCTCCCGGACCGTCAGCGGTTGACGCTGGAGACCCTCCGATGGGCCACTGGGCCCTACGTCTGGGAAACAGGCTCGGCAGGCGCCACGGCTGACTGGTACAGCGATGCGCTGGTGGTCCCCGAGATTGCCTTGGAAAGCCGACATCCCGTGACAGACGAGCAACAGCGGATCGCCGTGGAGGGGGCATGGTCGAACCTCCCAGACGACACGCTGCACGTAGCGTTTAATACGGTCGGCTTGCAACCGATTGCAGATATCTTTGCCGGTGGACGCCCGATTGGGGGGCTGGCCAGTGGTACCCTGGCTCTCACCAATCGGCAAGCCCCGGAGGTTACCGGGCAGGTGGAGGTGGACGCGGTGAGCTATGACGACCGCCTCCTCGGCCGGCTCCAGCTTCGAAGCGGGTACCAGACGCGCGGTACCGGGGTAGCCGTGGAGGCGGCCCTGACGCCGTATGCCGATGGAGAGGCGCCAGCGATGATCTACGGGACCTCCACCCAAGCACGCATCGAGCGCAACGATATTCGCGTCGCGGGCACATTCGAGTTACCTACCCCCGGCGATGAGGACACCCCGCCCACGCCCAGTGACCTGGACCTGTCGCTGGAGGTTGATGCCCTTAGCGCCTTCTTTTTCGATTTTCTGTTTCCCGATGTGGTCTCCGATGTGAAGGGCACATTCAGCGGGGGCGGGACCGTCACGGGTCCGTTCACTGACCCCACGTTCGACGCAAACCTTACCCTGAGCGACGGGGGGCTATCCATCCCGCGGTTTAATCTGGCGTATGATGTCAGCGGGCCCGTAGCGGTGACCCGGGAGGGTATTGTGCTTGAGGAGGTGACCGTCCGCGACCCCACCGCCGGAGAAGGCCAGGTCTCTGGTATCGTGAACTTCAACGCGTACGAGTTTTTCTCCTTCAACCTGGACGCGCGGCTGGATGAGCTCCGCATCATGAATGTGCGGGACGACCGCGCGCTGCCCTTTTACGGTGAGATCTGGGCCTCAGGCGAGGCGAGCCTCACCGGGCCCGTCTTTGAGGCGGTACTTTCCGCACCGGACGCTGAGACCAGTCCCCGGAGCGAAGTGTTTATCCCCATTGTCGACGCTGAAGATGCGGTCGATTCAGGCTTTATCGTCTACGCCGATGAAGCCGATGAGCAAGCCGATCGGATGCAGCTGGCACGCCGCGCCAACATTTTTGCCGACCGCCCCGAGACGGAGCGCTCCTTTCTGGATGGCCTTGACCTCGACCTTAACTTTAATGCCCCTGAAGGCTCCACCGTTAACCTCGTCATCGACCCGCTACTGGGCGAGGTTGTGCGTGCGGTAGGAGGTGGTCGTATTCAGTTGCAGCGCCAGGAAGGCGAGTGGCTCACCTTCGGTACGTTTGCCGTGACCTCCGGGGACTACCTGTTTACCGCCGGCGAGGTGTTTGTTCGCCGCTTCAACATCAACGAGGGCACCATCACCTGGGATGGCGACCCCATTGACGCCAGCCTCGATATCCAGGCGGCTTTTCGTACCCGGGCCTCCCGTGCCGGGCTCCCGGCGGGCCAATCCGATGGCCCACCCATCCCCCTCTCCGTGTTGCTGGACATTACCGGCCGCGTCTCCAGTCCGCAGATTGACCTCAGCCTGCAGCTTGATGCCCGCGACCGGAGTGGGCTGGCCACCGAGCAGCTCCAGGCCCTCCTGAACCAGCCCGGCCTCTCTACGGAACTGGCGACCAGCGTGCTCATCACCAATTCGTTCTTGCTCACCACCGAAACCGGCGACGGCGCCTTCCTGACCGGCTCGGCGTTCAACAGCCTCTCGCAACTCGTGGGCAGCCAGCTCAACCGATACATTAACGAGGTGCTGCCAAACGTGGACGTCACGCTGGGCGTGCAGGGCGATGAGAACGTCCAGGACTTGGACGTCACCTACGGGCTCGCGCTTCGCTTGCTCGACGACCGGCTGCTCATTCGTGGGCAGGGGGTTTACTCCGGTGGACGTGAGCTGCGCGACGACGCCAGTGGCGACCTCAGCCAGCAAGGGCTGGAGGGGGAGTTTGTGGTGGAGGTCCGGCTCTCGCGTGCTGTTTCGGTAGAGGTCTTCTACAGGCGCGAGGGCGACCTGCTGGATGCCAACCAGTTTATCAACACCACCGGTGCCGGGCTCTCCTATCAGCGCCAGTTCACATCCTTCACGTCGCTGTTCCGCACCGATCAGGAAAGCACAGAGGAACCTGCGCCTCCACCCGACGAGGCCGACCTGCCTCCGCCCGTATCGTCCAACTGAGCCGCTTGAGCTGTTGCGGTGTTAACGTTTGGCTAATGGTGACCTTTTAGTCCACCGCTTCGTGAAAGCCATGAATCATCTTTACAAACCCGCACCGCAGCTGTCGCCTGGCGGCGACCCTTGGTGCAGTTCCCCTTTGATGGCTACCGGCCATCAGCCTTTTATCTACAGTTGACATCACACGACGTTGAGTTATTTCCCCAGCCGCAAACAGATGCGGCGCGACATCATCGAGCTCCTCAAGAACAAGAATGGCGAAGCCCTTCGCCCCAAGCAGATCGCCAACGAGCTCGGCATTGAGGACCGGAAGGCGTACCAGCAGTTCCAGTCGGTACTGGCCGAGATGGAAAACAAAAACGTGATTGGCAAGACCAAGGGTAGGTTCACGCTCCAGTCCACCAAGTCTACCACGGAGGGCCTCTTACATGTAAATGCCAAAGGCTTTGGCTTTGTCGATGTGGAAGGTTTTGAGGAGGACCTCTTTGTGCGTGAGGCCAACATGGGCACCGCTCTGGATGGCGACCTCGTACGCGTAACCATGGGCGCCCCCGCCCGTGGCGATAAACGCCGGGAAGCCCGTGTCGACGAAGTGGTAGAGCGGAACCGGACGCAAGTCGTGGGTACCTTTCTGAGCAAAGGGGACTATGCGTTTGTAAAGCCAGACAATCAGCGCATTACGCAGGATGTGTTTATTCCGGGGAAGGCGTTCAACGGCGCCACGGATGGCAAGAAGGTCATGGCCTCCATTGACAAGTTTGAAAGCCGAAAAGCATCTCCGGAAGGGCGGGTGCTGCAGGTTATAGGCGATGCCGAAGACCCTGGCGTACAGGTGCTGTCCGTCGCGCTCAGCCTTGACGTCCGAGCCGACTTTCCCGACGGTGTCGAGGACGAGGCCGCGGCGATTCCCGATGAAATTCCGGCGCGTGAGATCGAGCGCCGCCTGGATCTACGTGACACGTTCGTCTTCACCATTGACCCGGAAGACGCCAAAGATTTCGATGACGCGATCCACATCGAGCAGCAAGAGGATGGCACCTACGAAATTGGCGTGCACATTGCCGATGTGAGCTACTACGTAGAACCTAACACTAAGCTGGACGACGAAGGCTTTGAGCGTGGTAACAGTGTGTATCTCGTGGACCGCACGATTCCCATGCTGCCCGAAAAACTCTCGAACAAGGTATGCTCGCTTCGCCCCAACGAAGATAAACTGGCCTACTCCTGCATCATGCAGGTAACCCCGCAGGGCGACGTCGTGGACTACAAGATCGCAGAGACCGTCATCCACTCAGATCACCGCTTCACCTACGATGACGCACAGAACTTCATCGATGGCGGCTATCCCGAGCACGACGCCGCCGCGCGCATCGTACAGGCCAACCGCCTGGCCAAGACGCTTACCAAAAAGCGCATGCGTACGGGCTCGGTTGACTTCGACTTGCCCGAGGTAAAGGTCATCCTGGATGATGAAGGCCACCCGGAGAATATCGTCAAGAAGGAGCGCATGCCCGCCAACCGGCTCGTGGAAGAGTTCATGTTGCTGGCGAACCAAACGGTGGCGCGGCATATTGCCGACCGCAAGAACCCCAAACCGTTTGTGTATCGGATTCATGCGAAGCCCGATCAGGAACGCATCCAGCAGTTAAGCTCCTACGTCCGGGCCTTCGGGTACGACATGGAGCTTTCGGAGGGCAACGTTCGTTCGACGGAACTGAACCGTATGCTGGAAACGGTACGCGGCGCTCCGGAAGCCAGCGTCATTGAGACGGCAGCCCTCCGCGCCATGTCGAAGGCCATCTACTCCACCGACAACATCGGGCACTACGGCTTGGGCTTTCCTTTCTACAGCCACTTCACCAGCCCCATCCGCCGGTATCCGGATTTGATGGTGCATCGCCTGCTGAAGCATTACGCCGAGAGCGACAAACCGGCCAATGCGGATGCTCTTGAGTCGAAGTGTGAGCACTGCTCGGCGCGGGAGCGCGTTGCGGTGGAAGCCGAACGCGAGTCCGTCAAGCTGAAGAAGGTAGAGTACGTTCGCGCGCATCTGGGCGAGACGTTTGACGGGGTAGTCTCCGGCGCGACCAACTTCGGCATCTTCGTAGAGCTTACCGATCTGCTCGTCGAAGGCCTTGTGCACGTTAGCGATCTGGACGACGACTACTACGAGTACGATGAAGAGAACTACAGCCTCGTCGGGAAGAATTCGGGACGTGCGTTCAAGCCAGGGACCGATGTGCGGGTGACGGTTACGAGTGCGAATATCGAGAAACGCCAGGTGGACTTGATGCTGGCCTGATTCCATGGCCTCAGCGTCCTCATACCCCACCACTCCGGTTAGCGTTGGGATCCTGATTTTTCCCGAGGTCGATCTGCTGGACGCCACCGGCCCGGCGGAGGTGTTTGGCTCTGTAGCCATAGCCACCACAACCGCCGGGTTCAGGGTATCGCTGATCGCCCAAACCCCGGCGTCGATACGCACGACCGTTGGGGTGCAGCTGCTCCCAGATCGCACGGTAGACGACGTAGCACAGCTGGACCTGCTTGTGGTGCCGGGCGGCAACGGTTCACGCGTGCTGGTAGACGACGCCCGGCAGCTGCAGAGCGTCCGGATGATCGTACAGCGGACCTCCCAGGTGCTGTCGGTTTGCACAGGCGCCCGCATATTGGCGGCCCTGGGCCTGCTTGATGGGTGCGACGTCACGACACATCGAACGGCACTCGCGGAAATAGCCGAGCGCGCCCCCACGGCCGTCGTTCACCCAGACCACCGCTATACGGACAACGGGGCTGTGCTAACGGCGGGCGGGGTAACGGCCGGCATGGACCTGGCGCTGCATCTGGTGGCGCAAAGGTACGGTAGACCTGCAGCCGAAGCCACGGCCGCCTATCTCGAACATACGTGGCAGCGGGTGCCACAGAGCCGGTAAATATCACCCGCTACATCGTGGTTGGGCCGGTCCCCTCCGCGTTTGTACGGCGTAGGCACAGGCGCCTGGAATGGCGTCATTTTTGCACCCCGCGACACCCCACCCCATGCTGATTCCTCCGCGCTGCCTGTGCACACGTACGCCCTTCTGCTGCGCCATCACTGGCAGAGCTTTTACCGCCATGTGGTACGTCCTCGTTGGTGGCTTGGCTTTGCCGTGGTTCCGCTCTTGCTGTACATTGCCGCCACGCTGGTCGGGGCTGGCTACTTTGCCGACCGGTTTTTGGAGTTCCTGTCGATCGACACCACGGCGCTGGCGCTGTTAAACGACTACCTTCTCGGGCTGCTCGTAGGGTTGCTGGGCGCGCGCTTCTTTTTTCAGCGTCCACCGCGGCTGCGAATGACGCCGTATCTGCACCTTCCGCTGCCCCGCACGTCGCTGGTCGCCTACTTTCAGTGGAGTTCGCTTGTCAGCCTCCATAATATCCTCCCCCTGCTTTTCCTTGTGCCCTTCTGGCTGCAGCACGTGCGTCCGGTAGTGCCGATCGGAGGAGCCGTCGTATGGGGATTGGGCGTGCTGGCGTGCCTGGCGCTCAGTCATCTCGGAACGCTGGCGTTTCGCCTCTTGCTCGACCGCAGGCTGCGGGTGGCCGGGGCCCTGCTGATCCTTCTGGCCGTGACACAAATCATCGACCAGTGGATTGGGGCTGGGTGGACGAGCGTGGCATCGGCGCAACTGTTCAACAGCCTGGCTGCTGGCAATGGGCTGCTGCTCGGCATACTGGGGGTGCTGATTGGGAGCCTGGCGCTCCTTACGACACAGGGCCTTCACTCCGCGCTACGATCCTCACGACACGTGCAGCGACGTCCCTCGCTCTGGAGCCGCCTCGTACGGTTTCGATCAGGACTGGTGCATAACCTCGTGGTGCTGGAGCTGAAGATGATGCTCCGCACCAAACGGCCCAAGCAGTACGCCTATGTCTCCGTAGTCCTTGCTGTGCTCTACACAGGGCTGCTGCTTTCCGACTACAACGTGATCCGCGGCCCGCTCATGGATGCGTTTCTGGGGCTTTTTGCCTCCGGTGCATTCGCACTTAATTATGGCCAGCTGATGTTCGCCTGGGAAAGCCGGCACTTTGATGGGCTACTCAGCCGCGATCTGTCCCCGCAGCAGTTGGTCCTCGCCAAGCTGATGGTGTTGCAGCTGTCCTGCCTGGCCATGTTCTTGATCTGCCTGCCCTTCTTCTGGTGGCTGGCACCACGACTGCTGACGCTACATGTGGCCTTTCTGTTTTACAATGTGGGGGTCACAAGTGTGCTCATGCTAACGCTGGCCGTGCGTAACCAGAAGCGGGTGAGCACCAGTGAAGGGCACTTTTTTAACTACCAGGGTTTCTCCCTCTGGCACTGGCTGTGGCTCCTCCCTACCGTGGCGCCGCCTGCCGCGCTGCTTGTCGGCTTTGGCAGCACGCCTGCCACCGCCATCACACTGGTCGCCGCTCTTGGGCTTTTCAACATGCTGCTGGCTTGGCCCTGGGCTCACCTCCTCGGGCGGCAACTCACGCAGCGCCGCTACATCATGGCTGCCGGATTTCGGACAGCAGAGGACTGAGCCGAACCCAGAGATAAGGGCTCATATCCGTTGAGGCCTGTGCCAACTGCCGGTTATGCCGCTGGCGCGTGTGCCCGCTCCAGCGCCTTTCGGTTGGCTTTTAGGGTACGCTCCAGCTCGTCTTCACCGTGGCGCAGGGAGAAGAAGTAGGCCTCGTATTGGGAGGGAGCGAGATAGACGCCTTCCTCCAGCATCGCGTGGAAGTAGCGGCCGTACCGCTTCAAATCACACTGCTGTGCTGTGTCGAAGTCCACTACGCGGTCTTCGTTGAAAAAGAGACAGCCCATGGAGCCCACCCGCGTCATGTAATAGTTCAAGCCGAGGTCCTCCATGTTTTTCCGCATACCGTCTTCCAGGGCTGCGCCGTACGTTTCCAGTCGGTCGTACAGATCAGGGGTTTCGGCTATCTTTTTTAGCACCGTGAAGCCTGCTCGCATCGCCAGGGGATTGCCGGAGAGCGTGCCCGCTTGGTAGACGGGCCCCGTAGGGGAGACAAAGTCCATGATCTCCTTGCGACCGCCGTAAGCTCCAACGGGCAGCCCACCGCCGATGATCTTACCGAGCGTGGTCAGGTCCGGGGTAACGCCAAACCGCTCCTGCACCCCGCCTCGGGCTACGCGAAAGCCCGTCATTACCTCATCGAAGATCAGCACAATGTCGTGTTTGTCACAGATCGCGCGCAGGCCTTCCAGAAAGCCGGGCTCAGGCAGCACACAGCCCATGTTTCCGGCCAGCGGCTCCAGGATGATGCAGGCCACCTCATCTGGATTCGCTTCGACCAGTGACTCGACATGATCCAGGTCATTGTAGCGCGCAAGCAGCGTGTCTTTGGCATTGCCCGGCGTCACGCCGGGTGAGTTCGGCTCGCCAAACGTGGCCGCGCCCGAGCCGGCCGCGATCAGGAAGAAATCCCCGTGCCCGTGGTAGTTGCCCTCAAACTTGATGATCTTATCGCGCCCAGTGAACCCACGGGCAAGCCGCGCGGCACTCATGGTAGCCTCGGTACCGGAGTTCACCATGCGCACCTTCTCCACCGACGGCACCATGTCCACCACCAGCTGCGCCACATCGATCTCAATACGTGTGGGCGCCCCGAATGAGGTGGAGTCTTCGGCTGCGCGTTGCACAGCCGACACCACATCCTCATCCCCGTGCCCGAAGAGCATGGGCCCCCACGAGCCGATGTAATCGACGTACTGGTTGCCATCGGCGTCAGTCATGTACGCCCCGTGGGCTTTGTCGATGAACAGGGGCGTGCCGCCCACACTTTTGAAGGCGCGCACCGGCGAATTCACGCCGCCGGGAATCACCTCCTGCGCCTGCTCAAAAAACGCTGCACTGGTGGTGGTGGAGGGCTTGGGTTCGGTAGCTACGGACATTGGGTATGGCTCTCAGATCGGAGTGCACGTCGGTGATGCTATCATGCGTATAGTCCTATGCCACGGGCCCCATGGCGTTTCTGAATCGGACGCTGCCGGGCGGCAGTGGCAGCCGTAACCACAAAGGAATCACAACCTTGCTACACGCCGAGCTTACACAGGCGTATCGGATTCGACTCGGCGGTAGATCGCGTGCAGCGCCTCCTCTTCAGCGACATACCATGGAGTGGCAGCCTCTACGAGTTGCGCGGTGTCAGCCCATGCCGTTAAGTGACGCGGGGCGTACGGCCGTGCCGTCGAAGCTGCTTGGTCTTCGGACGCGACGGACCCCTCCGGGCTGAAAAGGTAGCACCATCCTCCCGGACGGAGGGCAGTACGGATACGCGCAAGCTCGGCGGCAATGGCGCCTGGGGACGGGTCGGCAGGTAGGGCCCACACCACCCAGTCGAACGCAGCCTCTGCCAGCGGCTCGCCGATGGCGTGTACACTCCACGACAGGGGCCCGGGGTGGTGCGCGATAAGCTCGCGCTCGACCAGTGCTTGTTCTGCTACCGGCACACGGACCTCCACTGCAAAACCCAATCGCACGAGGGCTTCGGCATGGCCCGCGGGTTGGTCTTCTCGTACCAGCAGGGCCGATGCCACAGGCACCGCAGCAAAGGTCTTCAGCAGCTCATGCGAAAACGCCACACGTCTTTCGGATGATGAATGCATGGCTGACCTTGGTGCGCGCTTGGGCTTATTGCTCTTGTGGCGGGTTGGCCGATACCGTGGGTACCTCGTCCTCCCCATTCGTCGTCCAGCGACGCGCTTCGGTGATGAGCTCGCACTGATGGCAACGCGTGTACCGGTGTTTTGCCGAGTAGCGCGGCATCTCGCAAAGCGGGCGCAAGGGGTAATCCGTGGCCATCCCATCCCCACCAAGACTTGTCGGCGGTTTCTGGCCTGGTAGTTCTACCTGCGCAACGGTAGCCTCGGCCAGGGCGTCAATGAACAGCGGGTGGCAATTAAGCGCCGGCATAACCTCGTAGTGCTCGATGCCCGCCTCCTCAGCCTCCTCGCGCACTTCGATGTCGAGCTCGTACGATGTCTCTACGTGCTCTGTCACAAACGCCACCGGGATCACGAGCGTCGCGGTGTGCCCTTGGTGGGCCAGCTCCTCCAGCTTGTCGGGCGTACCCGGCGTGAGCCACTCGGCAGGCCCCACCTTGCTCTGAAAGGCCACGTGGTACGGCATGTCGTAACCGCGCTGCGCCATCACCCGCTCCACGGTGGAGTGCACGAGGCAGCAGTATGGATCGCGGCGGTCGACCATCTCATTGAGGGGCGTGCCGTGGGCGCTGAAGACAAAGTGGACGTCGTCACGGATGTGCTTCGGAAAGCGCTGTAGCCCCTCATCAATGCGCTCGCTGATGGCCTGAATATACTTGGGATTGGCCGCATACTCAAAAACATACGAAACCGGCCACGAGGGAATCTCGCCCTTTTCCTCGAGCATCCACCAGTAAATGAGCGAGGAGCCGGTGGTCGTCTTCGAGTATTGCGGATAGAGCGGCAGCAGGACCACCTTATCCACCTCGTCAGCTTCCATCTGCGCGGCCGCTTCCTCAGTGAACGGATGCCAGTACCGCATGGCAATGTACGTCCGGAACGTGACCCCCGCCTCATCGCCAAAGTTGGCGTTTAGCGTCCGCTCAAGGCTTTCCGACTGCTCTTCCGTAAGCCGATTGATTGGCGATCCGCCGCCAATCAACTCGTAATCCTCCGCCACGGAGCGCGCACGCAGCGACGAAATCGCTTTGCACAACCAATGCCGTGCCCGACCCTTCACCGGAATATCGATGATGGCCGGGTCCATGAACAGGTTGTAGAGAAACGGCTGTACGTCATCGGTGGTGTTCGGCCCCCCGAGGTTCATCAGCACGACGCCCACGGTGTCCCCTTCTTCTACTTGGACTGGGTCATCGGAGTAATATTCACCCGTCACCAGCCGTTCGTCGTACGCGTAATCCTTGAGAAACTCCAGAGGCGTCATAGCAGGGCAGGTTTGGGTTGAAGCAGTATCTATAAAGGTACAGGAATTAGAACTTTGGCGGGGGCGGCAGTTCCTATCCACTGTTGAAGTTTTACCTAAGGCTACCAGCGTAAGAGCCGGTAAAACGATGTAGCGGGTGGGCGATCACTCTGCGGGGGGCACATCGGCCGCCGAGAGCTGAAGCCAGTCCCGCGGGGTAAAAAACCACGCAGCCCGGGCCTCCGGGGTGCCGGGCTCCGGGGTGTGGTTGTACGGCCACCGTGCCCGCAACGGCAGGCTCATGAGGATGCTCTCCGTCCGTCCCTTGGTCTCCAGTCCAAACTTCGTCCCGCGGTCGTATACGAGGTTGAACTCCACGTACCGCCCCCGTCGGATGCGCTGAAACGCTACCTCCGGAGGTCCGTACGGCCGATCTTTGCGCCGCTGGACGATGGGCCGGTACGCGGGTACGAAAGACTGAATGGCGTCCTTCGTGAAGGCAAGCAAGGCTTCTGGGTCAGAACGCAGATAGTCGTAGAAGATTCCGCCCACGCCGCGTGACTCTTCACGGTGCGGCAAATAGAAATAGGTGTCGCACTGCTCTTTAAAGTCAGGATAGTCGGCAACCGCTTCGTGCCGTTCACACACGTCCTTCCACTGCTGATGGAAGTGCTGGACATCCTCCAGTGTGGGGTAGACGGGTGTAAGGTCAGCGCCGCCGCCAAACCATTCGTCCTCTGGCGTGCTCAGGTCCTCGCCGAGCGCAAAGTAGCGGAAGTTCGCATGCACTGTAGGGACGTATGGCGACTGCGGATGGACGACGAGCGAGACGCCCGTCGCAAAGAACGGGAGCGCATCTACCTTCAACACCTCGGCCATACGTGCAGGCAGCGTGCCCCATACCGCCGACGTATTGACGCCCCCTTTCTCGAAGACCTGCCCCTCCTCCAGCACGCGCGTCAGGCCTCCCCCGCCCTCCTCGCGTGTCCACCGGTCGGGGCGGAAGCGCGCCTCCGGCTCGAAGGCCTCCAGGCCCTCGCAGATCTGCTGCTGCCCCTCCTCCACGGCCTGCTGCATGCGCTGCGCCATCGAGCCTTCGTAACCGGCGGGTAAGGGCGAATCTGTTGCCTGGTGGGGTGCGTTCACGGGCCCTCTTGACAAAAGTGAATAAGGCTGATCGATACCGTCATGACTATTTTTGAGTATGCTCCGTCGCGGGATGAGATTCTGGAATTTGTGACCAACAGCATCCGCCAACTTCGGGATGCAGACACCGAGCCAGCCTACATTGTGGTGGGTCCCGACGCCTACATGCATCTCCGCAAAGCCATCGGCGCGCAGTTCCAACGGGGAGCAGGCCAGTTTGCAACCTATCAGAACATCCCCATTGTGGTCGATCCCTTTCGTACAGATACCGCGTGCGTCCTCCCCGGTCCCTCCACCTGCGCTACGGATGTGCGCCCCTATCGCATGGACGCCTAAGCAGCTACTCGTATGCCCGCAAGCGTGAGGCTAAGGCCTCGTGTGCAAATGCCGGCCAGGTGTCGGGGAGCGGCGCCTGATTACGTATGGGGCGTTGCGCTTCAGGGTGCTCTACTTCCAGGGCATAACAGTGCAGCGCAATGGTGCGACGGTCGAACGCATCGGAGCCACCGTAGCGGACATCTCCCACCAGCGGATGCCCACGCGTGGCCAGTTGAATCCGAACCTGGTGCGGGCGCCCCGTGAGCAGGGTCACATCCAGAAGCGAGCGTCCGTCTTGCCTGGCAAGCCGCTGATACCGAAGCTCCGCCCGTTTGCCCTGCGGGTCCGACGGAGCTACGATCCGCACGGTGCGGTCTATCTTGGCGATGTAGTCTTCGCAGGTGCCAAGCAGTGGCGTTTCGCCCCGTACCAGTGCGGCATAGCGTTTGGTGGGCAGCCGCTCACGAAACTGCCGGGACAGCTCCCGCGCGGTCGCCCGGGTCTTTGCTAACACCATCACACCGGATGCCGGCCGATCCAGCCGATGCACCAGCCCCACATACGGGTCTGGGCGGGTCGCGCTACGCAGATAGGCCTTCGCCCAGGCGACAAGGTCCTGATCGCCTGTCTCATCCGCCTGGGAAAGCATCCCTCCCGGCTTGCACACAACAAGGAGCTGGGCGTCTTCATGCAGGATGGGGACGTTCATCGCTAACCCGTTCGGATGACAGAGGGGATGGTCCAAGAGAATACTCATCCGCCCGCCGGGGCATCGGCTGCGCGGAGCTCTTCCGAAATAGCATGCACCGCGTCAACAAACGCGCCGGCATGCGCTGGTTGGTGGTCGGGGTGCATGCCGTGCCCGAGGTTGGCAATATGACCGGTGGGTCCGAAGGCGTCCAGCATACGGCGGACCTGCGCGCGGATGTCGTCGGGGGTAGCATACAGGGCCGATGGATCGAGATTGCCCTGCAAGGCCGCCCGTGAGCCGACCGTCGCGCGGGCCTCGGCAGGGTCCATCGTCCAGTCAAGGCTGATCACCGAGTAGTCCGTGTCTGCCAGTGCGTCGAGCGCATAGTGCGCTCCCTTGGCGAACACCACACGAGGGACGTCAGGGTGGCGCTCGGTTAGGGCCTCCGCAATCTGGGCAAGGTACGGCAATGCAAACGTCTCAAAGAGGGGTTGCGGCAGCAGGCCTGCCCAACTATCAAACACCTGTACGTATTGCGCACCCGCCTGAATCTGATGATCCAGATAGTCGATTACGGTGTCTGTTATGCGCTGCAGCAGTTCGTGACTGGCTTCCGGGTACCGATACAGCCAGCGCTTAGAGGCGGAGAAGTTTTTGCTTCCCCCGCCCTCGATGGAGTACGCCATCAGCGTCCAGGGGGCCCCAGAAAACCCAATGAGGGGGCAGCGGCCGTTCAGACGTTGGCGCGTCAGGGTGAGGGCTTCCAGCACATAGTCCAAATCGGTCGCGGGGTCCGGGGTGCGCAGCCGCGAGAGATCAGCGGGCTCGGCCAGCGGATCGGGGAAGTGTGGCCCCTTACCCTTTACCATTTGCACTTCCAGCCCCAGCACCTGCGGGATCACCAGAATATCAGAGAAGATGATCGCGGCATCGATCGGAAAGCGCTCCACCGGTTGCAGTGTGACCTCAGCAGCCAGTGCTGGGGTGCGCACCACATCAAAGAATTCATGCGTGCTGCGGACGGCCTGGTACTCGGGAAGATACCGTCCTGCCTGGCGCATCATCCAGACGGGCGTACGCGGAATGGGCTCCTGCCGCGCAGCGCGCAAGAGCAGGTCGTTGGTCAGTGGTGGAAATGATGACATAGGCAGGCACGCGGTGGTCAGCGGAAATGGGGCGTCGGGGGACGCCTTCGGAATCACCCAGCCCCGCCATTGATCCGCGCTTCCACACGCCCCGCGCCGCTACGCTATGGCAAACGACACTTTTCGACCAAAAACCACGGGCGCAGCCTGCTGCAGGAGGAGATGGGCCCAGACCAACGAAAACGCAAACAGACAAAGCGCCCCCAGGGCCGCCCCCGGAGCCTCCTGTAACATGAACAGGTTCGTCCCCGCATGCGCAATAAAACTCCAGCCCACTGCCAGAACGACGACCGTGCGTGCCCCGCGTTGCCAAGCCAGAAGACCGCACACGCAGATGACCGTGTAGGCCATGTGCGCGGGCGCCGTCCACAGCATCCGCACCCACAGCACATCGGCCCCGAACTGCCAGATATACAAGATGGCCTCGGCTGACGCGAACCCGAGCCCCACCAATGCGGCAAGCCGCACCATCTGCTGAGGCCGGTGTTGCTGAACCAACACCATCACGGTAAGGGCAGCGATCGCTTTAAGGATTTCCTCACCCACTGCGGAGATGAAGATAGCCGTGGCTCCTGTACCCGCAGCAAGCATCGCGCCGATGCCCATGTTCACAAAAACGGCCCCAACGAGCGCTACCGCGCCGCTAAATAACGCGGCGGCGGTGATCATCACAACGGCGCGCGGCATTCCGTCATCTGCTTGGACTGCCCCACCGGATACGTAGCAGCGAAGACCAAGGACCCAACAGCCCATGAGGGCGAGCAGCAGCAGTGTGGTGGACAAGGTCATGTGCGTAACGGAGGAGATCCAAGTGCGTGTGGGTACCAGGAAACCCCACACAGCCGTCACGGCCATGCCCCAACTACGCAGATTGGGTGCGCTTCCGGCGTAAGCCTGTTGTGTCATTCACCCTTCTACCGATAAGCGCTGGCTTATTTGATCAGCTGCTTGTTTTCAGTTAAGGCATCTTGCAATAACAGCATAAAGACGCGGATCCCACGGCCTCACCCATGGTTTCCGTCGCGTTCCTCAGATTGGCTCATGCTCATGCCCACCCCGTCCTCCTCGTCCCCGCCCCTGTCGCTCCACAGCGAACTACGCCGGAAGGCCATCCACCTGTTGGCGCTTATCCTTCCCCTGGGCATGGTGACGCTTCCCCCAAGGTGGGCGCTGCTCCTGCTCACGATCGGCGCGCTGCTTGGCGTGATGGGCGATGTGATTCGGTCCCGTAGCGCCTCCTTTGCCCGGTTCATCGACTACGTGTTTGGTGCGCTTATGCGGGGCGAGGAGCGACAGCCCGTAGGCCATGGAGTCGTACTCAACGGTGCCACCTGGGTCTTGCTGTCGGCTTTGCTGCTGCTCGTCGTGTTTCCCGCCCGGATTGGCGCCCTGGCGCTGACCATCTTCATGATCGCCGATGCAGCCGCTGCCCTGGTGGGCCGGCGCTATGGGCAGACGCCGTGGCACATAAGCGACCGTACGCTGGAGGGCTCAGCAGCGTTTATCGTGGTTGGTGTGTGTCTGGTGGTGGCGCTACCTACCCGCTCGGTTGCCGCCGGCGCTATCGTTGTCGGCGTGGGCGCGCTAATGGAGGCCGTTCCCCGGCCCTTTAACGATAACCTGCGCGTCCCCTTTGTGATGGCTGCGACGCTGCTGGTGATCGAGCACATATGGTTTGAAGAAGCCCTCACGGTGTTTCCATATATTACCGGGTAGGCACAGTAGTCATGATCATGGCTGCATCTGCAAGATGAGGCTCGTATCTTACCCCCTGACCTACTTCACTGTCATCTCCCCCGACGCTATGGTTGCCCAGCCTACGCTTGAGCGGTTTTTCCAGATCGACCCCTTCCCCCAACCGCCCGTTGCCCCGACGCGGTATCCCGTGGTGCTGATGCATGGCTTTGGCATGCTTGCCTCGATCAGCCGACCAGGACACCTGCATGATGTAGCGATGGATCTGCGCAAGCGCGGCATTCTGGCTTTCGCGCCGAACGTGTCACCCTACGCCACGATTGAAGAGCGGTCCCGGATGTGGCGTGAACGGCTGCAACGCGTGCAGGAAGAGTCCCAGGCCGACCGTATGCACCTCATTGCACACTCCATGGGGGGGCTGGATGCCCGCTACCTCGTGCGTGCGTTTAACCTGCATCGCACCATCGCCTCTGTCACTACGGTGGCTACACCGCACCGTGGCACTGCCGTTGCCGAGTTCATCTTGGAGCAGCCCCAGCGCGTCCAGTCCTGGCTGGCTGATCTGGTGAACCGCGTGGGAGAAGTGGCTATGGCGGGGCCCAAGCAGGACGTCACGGAGGCCGTACGCCAGCTTACGCCGTCCTATGTGCAGCAGACCTTCAACCCGGAGGTGCCTAATCACTCGGCCGTGTCGTATCGCTCGTATGCCGGCCGCGCGGGGCGTGGGACGGATGTGCCGATCAACCCGTTTCTCCGCCCCCTCAACCAGGTGCTGTATGAGCGCGAAGGCGTCAATGATGGGTACGTGTCGGTGCGCAATGCGCGGTGGGGCACGTATCAGGGCCTTGTGGACGCCGATCACACCCATCAGATAGGCATTCGGTTGACGAATTCTTCCTTCGACCACTTGGCGTTCTATCGTAGGCTGGTTGACGATCTGCGCCAACTGGAGCACGAGGCGTAGAAGGCATCGGAAGCGGTCGCCGGCTCCCGGCCCACGGCCACCGCCTCGTTGTCCCCGCCCTGTTGCAGCAAACGATTTTAGGCGTGGTGCCGCCTGCCGATACCTACAGGGTCCACCCTCGACTCACGCTTCTGGTATCTGGTATGGCTCTTCGCTCGGCGTTCCTGCTCCTCCTGTGCGCTGCTCTCCTGTTTGGGGGCTGCAATGTGTTTGAATCCTTTTACGAAGAAGGCAGCAGCAACAGTGCGGAAGTGCTGATGCAGGACGCCCGCGCTGCGCTGGAGCGGGGCGACACAGAAAAAGCCAAAGCGTATCTGGAGCGTGCCCACGAAAACGACCCCGAAAATGCGGAGGTGCGCGTGGAGCTTAGCGCCGTTGAGCTGCAGACCAGCGACGTCACCGTGCTTCGCATCAAGGAATTGGCCGATTACTTGCGCGAAGCAGACCAGACGATAGGGCAAGGCACGTACGCGGCGACCCGTGCGCTGCAGGCGCATGGCACCTACACATTCAGCAACACAGGCCGCCGGTGTAATTTCGACCGTGAACAGGTTCCCGCCCCTCCGGTGTTTGATTACACCACGCTGGAGGCGTTTCAGCACATCGTTCAACAGGACGCGGTGCTGGCACGGGTGCAGGAGTTGCTGCGCGAGGTAGACGGTGCCTCGCTCAACCGGCGGCAGCATGCGCGGCTCTTGCTCATGGACTCTATCGTGCGTATCGCACGCACGACGGTAACGTTGCAGGACGCCGCCGAGCGCGCGGGGGTGACCCTCTATCGGCTGCCAAGCAACAGCATTGGCGCCTGTGCCACGACCAACGAACTGCTAAACGCCTTTGAGGGTGTCCTCAAGTGCGAACTCGTGGCCGACCTCATCCGGGCCCGCGACAGCTTGCAGGCACGTCTGGACCTACTCGACAACCCGCGCGGCTCTGCCTCCGCTGAGATCCTCGAGGTGCTGGACGAAGGCATTTCCCGCCTGGAGGCCCAGGTGGACCTCGATTGCGCCTAAACTTCCCCTCTTGCTCTACACTCTTGCTATGCGCCCTCTCCCGTACGCTGTCGCTCTTCTACTCGTCGTGCTCATCTGGCCTCAGACGGCTGATGCACAAAACTACTACCAAAATCCGCGCGCATTCGTGCGCTCTTCCCAGGTTATTGGCGCTGGGGATGCCACCGTAGCGTTCCCAACGCGCGAGACCGTGTTCTTCTACAATCCCGCGCACCTGATTGAAGCTACCGGCCTCCGGCCTCGCGTCACCATCATCGGGGTACAGGGCGCGCTCAGCACCACGATTTTCGACCAGGTTGACTTTTACAACGAGCGTCTGGACCCCGCCATTGAACGTGGGTTTGACAACATACCAAATAGCGAACTGCAGGAACTGTATGATGACGCCCTTGCGGTTGGGCGGCGGCGGGCCTTCCTGGGTGGCGACGTGCTGCTTCCCTCCGTTATGTTTCGCACCGGACCGCTCGCGCTGGGGGCGGGAATCTTCGGTCACTCCTCCGGCACGTACCGATTTGCCGATGGGGGCTCCGGCGTACCCGAGGTTGATTTGGCGGGACGCGTGGATGCCATGGGCGTCTTTTCCGGAGCGCTCGACGCCACCGTGCTTGGCTTTGAGGGGCTATCCCTCGGCATCACGGCCAAGTACAACCGGCGTTATGTGACGGTGAAGAACCGTCCCCTGGACCTCATCGATGAGGATGAACCGCTGTTGGTATTCGTCGGCGACGCCGTGAGTATCGACTATGGCATGCAGTACACGCTCGACCTTCCCTTGCCCGGCTCGCTGTCGCTGGGGCTCGCACTGTACGACATCGCCTCCTCAGATTATGAGTTCACCCTCGACGAGGTGCTGACCGGCGCGGAGCCTACCGATCCCGCCACCGATAGCCGGGTGCAGAACGAGTGGGCGGACATCAATGAGCGCTATCAGCCGCGGACGTCCTACCGCTTCGGTGCAGCCTACACGGTCCCGAGTCTACTGGGCATCTTTGGCGAGAGCGGCGTGATGATTGACTACGTGGGATATCAGGACCCCGTCATCGAGCAGCGTACCCTCGCGGGGCTGCACCTTGGCGCACAGGTAGAGCTACTCCGGCTGCTGTCGGTACGGACCGGTTTGTCACAGGGCTACCCCTCCATTGGCGCTGGCCTCGGCCTGGGGCCCGTGAAGATCGACTACGCCTTTTTCGGCCAAGAAGAAGGCCGCATCCCGGGCCAAACGCCGGGATGGCAGCACCTTCTCAACGTTCGCCTGACGCTGTAGGCCACGGCAGTGCACTAATGACTGGGTGCACCAACGACGGCTCTGCGCGTGCGGCCACTATCGACGAATCTCCGTCGTTACGTGCGGGGCGATCTCCTCCTGATACCGTGCCATGGACTGGCGGATGACGGCCCGCGCCCGGTCGGGGCCTTCATAATCTTTCACGGCCACCTCTTTATTTTCCAGCGCCTTGTAGTCTTCAAAAAAGCGGCTGAGCTCATTCAGGCGGTGATCGGGGATCTCGCCAATCGAGTAGAAGGTGTTGAACGCCGGATCATCCAGGTGGACACAGATGATTTTTTCGTCGTTCTGGCCATCATCAATCATATTCATCATGCCGATGGGACGCGCGCTTAGCAGGCTCAGCGGCTGCACGGGCTCCTGCATGAGCACCAGCACATCCAGCGGGTCCTCATCGTCGCCATACGTCTGCGGGATGAACCCATAGTTGGCAGGGTACACAACGGAGGAGTACAGCACCCGGTCTACACGGACCAGGCCGCTCTCCTTATCCAACTCATACTTCACCTTCCCACCTGCCGGGATCTCGATAACAGCGGTAAATCTCTCCGGGGCATCCTCTCCAATGGGTACCTGGTGCCAAGCGTGCGCGGTCATAAAAGATGGGCTATTGTTTTAGATGATGGCACCGGCGTATGCATTGGCGCCTCGACATAGTATCGATCTAAACGTAGGACGAAGAGGATACAGGTGCACCTTTCCGGTTCGAATAATCTGGAAAGATCACGGCCGCTACGATCTACAGGGTGTAGAACGTCGGCGCCTCAGGCCCAACCGGGAGGCCAAGGAAGAACACCCAGACGTAAAAGAGGATTATCCAACCACAGAGAAAGAGGATGCTGTACGGCAACATCATGGAGATGACGGTGCCGATCCCCAGATTTTTGACGTAGCGCTCGGCGAATGCGAGGATCAGCCCAAAGTAGCTCATCATGGGCGTGATGATATTCGTCACCGAGTCCCCGATCCGGTACGCCGCCTGAATGACTTCCGGGCTGTACCCGGTGAGCATCAGCATGGGCACAAAGATCGGCGCGGTGACGGCCCACTGAGCGGAGGCGGACCCCAGCATCAGATTGACAAAGCCGGAGACGAAGATAAAGCCGACGAACACGAGCGGCCCGGTAAGGCCTACGTTCTCCAAGAACTCGGCGCCCGTGACGGCAAGGATTTGCCCGAGGTTAGTCCACCCAAAGAAGGCCACAAACTGCGCGGCAAAAAACACGATGACGATGTAAAGACCGAGGGTACTCATCGCCTCCGCCATCCCGTCGACCACATCCCGGTCGCTCGTCATCGTGCCGGTCGCGTAGCCGTACACAAAGCCAGGGATGATGAATCCGATGAAGATGATGGCGACGATGCCATTGAGGAAGGGGGAGTCAAGCATTTCGCCGGTTTCCGGGTTGCGAAGCACGCCCCACTCCGGCACGATGGTAAGGGCCAACACGCCAATCATGGCCAGCACCGCCAGCCCCGTCCATCGCAGCCCGCGGCGCTCGTTTTCCGTGAGCGGATCCAGCTCCGCATCGTCGCTCAGGTCCTCCGATGCCTGCGTGGGGTCGTATTCGCCCAGCCAGGGCTCCACAATGCTAAGGGTAACCCATACGCCGATTCCCGTGATGAGAAAGGTGCTGGCGATCATGAAGTAGTAGTTGACGGCTGCATGCACGGCGTAGCCGGGGTCGATGAGACGTGCCGCTTCCTGCGTAAGCCCTGCCAGCAACGGGTCGATGGTGCCCAAGAGGAGGTTGGCGCTGTAGCCCCCGGAGACCCCGGCAAACGCAGCCGCCAGCCCGGCCAGCGGATGCCGCCCCATCGACAGAAAGACAATGGCGCCCAGCGGCACGAGCACCACATAGCCCAGCTCCGAGGCCGTATTGGAGACAATACCCGTAAAGACCACCGCGATGGTAACGAGGCGTTTGGGCTCCAGCACAAAGGCGCCAATCTTGACGAACACCTGTTGCACATAGTTGACCACACCCATCGACGGCTCGAACTTTGGCTCGCGCGGCCGGACCGAAGCCGCGGCCAGCACGATCCCGCGGATGCACGCTTTAATCAGGCCCGAGTGCTGTGCGACACCAACACCCAACAGGGCCACCAGTACGGTGCCCAGCGGTGCAAACGAGGTGAAATTCTCCACCAGGTTCTCGATGATACGGCGTAGCCCCTCCCCGTTTAGCAGGCTAACCACCTCAATGATGCCCTCCGCCGACCGCCCCGGCGAACCTTCCGGACGGGGGTCTTCCACCGCCAGTCCAAACCAGTCGGCAATACCGCTGATAAAGATGACACTCACCGCAAATATCGCGAAGAGCGTTACCGGGTGCGGCAGCAGGTTGCCCAGCCACTCCACGGCTGAGAGGAATTTCTCAAACCAACCATCGGGCTCTTCCTCTCCAACCTGTGGGACCTGCTCGGAGACGTCGTTGGTAGGGGGCGATGCAGCGGCGTCCGTAGCAGACGGGGCGCGTGAGGACTCATTGGGCGGCATGAACAGATAACACCGGACTGTGACCAGAAGCTGAGCGTATGGCGCGTAACCATACCAGAAAAAGCTTCAAGGGCACGTGAAGATCAGGCCCTTGTTCCAGCAACCGAGCGCTGAAGCATCAGGTAAGGTACTGCACGCTAAAATACGCCTTCTCGTCCGTCCATACGTCAGCGACGGTCCATCCGGCCGCTGCCGCGAGTGCTTCAAAGCCGTGTAGGGTATACTTATAGGAGTTCTCCGTGTGAATACTCTCGCCCGATGCGAGCGCAAATCCCCTCCCCCCAACCCGGATGGTTTGGTCCCGGTCGCTGACCAGATGCATCTCTATCCGCCCCTGCTCGGCATTGTAGCGGGCCTCGTGCGAGAAGCCACCGGGGTCGACCTCGGCGTCCAGTTCGCGAGCCATGCGATGCAGTATGTTTTTGTTGAACGCTGCGGTGACCCCTTCCTCGTCATCATAGGCAGCTTGGAGCACCGCCGGGTCTTTTTGAAGGTCAACGCCGATGAGCGCCGCGCCGTGTTCTCCAACAACGGTACGCATATCGCGAAGAAACGCCCGGGCCGACGCTGGCTCAAAATTGCCGATGGTTGACCCCGGGTAATACGCCACGCGTCGTTCGCACGGGACGTCCGGCACGTTAAAGGGCGCCGTATAGTCAGCGCAGATCGGGAGGACGGGAAGCGAGGGATAGGCCCGCGCAATACGCGTTGCCGCATTGAGCAGATGCTCGCGCGAAATATCAACCGGCACGTAGGCTGCCGGATTGGCCAGGGCATCCAACAAGCGCGTAGTCTTGAGGCTGCTCCCACTGCCGTACTCTACCACGAGTGCGCCCGCCCCTATCGCCAGCGCCATGTCGCCGGCATGCACTTGCATGATTTCCAGTTCCGTCCGGGTAGGATAGTATGCCGGTACCCGGCAGATGTCATCGAATAGCGCCGACCCACGGGCATCATAGAAATATTTAGCCGGAAGGGTCTTGGGTCTGGCTGAAAGCCCGGCACGCGCATCTTCCGCAAAGGAGCCGGTGTTCGGGGCATAGTCGTAAAACCGTAGCGGCGAGCGGCCCTCGACGGGAATTTGCTGAACCTCGCGTAGTACGTCAGTCGAACTCACAGGGGGGCGTGGTGCGTGATAGAGGTGCGGGAAAACGCTGTTACCGGACATCCTTG
>Ga0207421_10000032_pt1 | contig 140272 bp, 125 predicted proteins | sample SodLakKL_010_SED_4_FD_187542 | JGI IMG/M metagenome (GOLD analysis project Ga0207421, IMG submission 187542) | Alkaline sediment microbial communities from Lake Tanatar, Kulunda Steppe, Russia - 8KL_010_SED (SPAdes) (version 2) | ecosystem: Environmental > Aquatic > Non-marine Saline and... | reverse complement strand
TTGCTTCAAGAAAAAGGGATCGAGTACGTTTTGCCACCCTCAGAATCTTTGCTATGCAAGAACCATGAAAGATTACGTCATGAAGCAGAACCAGTTTTGCCACCCTCAGAATCTTTGCTATGCAAGAACTGTATAAAAAAAGGAGGCGAAAGAAATGGGTTTTGCCACCCTCAGAATCTTTGCTATGCAAGAACATAAACATGCCATTTAAATCAGTATTTCTAGTTTTGCCACCCTCAGAATCTTTGCTATGAACTGCATATTTGGATAGATAACTTTGATGGAACTTCATTCTTTTAACGGGCTTGATTGACAAAAGTGTGACGGGTACCTATACTAAAGCTACCTAGATACAAAATGAGGGGTGGTCCCAAGTGAGAATAAAAAACCCAATAGGCATCACCGGTATCGGTGATCCCTATGTGCTCAAACATGAGGATCGTTACTATCTTTATGCGACATCGGGTTTCGCGGGCTTTCATGTCTGGGTGTCAAGGGATCTTGTGAACTGGCGTGAACCGAGTGTCGCTTATGAAAAGAATGCGCGCAGTTTCGGTTACAAGGATTTTTGGGCACCCGAGGTGATTTATCACGACGGACATTTCATCATGCATTACTCGGCGCGGTCGATAAAGACCGATAGTCTGAAGATCGGTGTTGCGGTTTCTAAAGACCCTTTAGGACCATTCATTGATGTCTACGACCGAAAGCCGATGTTCGATTACGGCTGGGCCGCGATCGACGGCCATGTCTTTGTGGATGACGATGGAAAGCGCTATTTCTACTTCGACAAGGATTGTTCTGAGAATGTGGTCGCCGGTGTCCACGAGAGCCATATCTATGTCTCGGAGATGAATGAGACGTTCACGGCGCTCACCGGACGCACCAAGTGCGTGCTAAGGCCCACGCAGCCGTGGGAGAAAGGGACTGGCGACTGGCGCTGGAACGAAGGACCTTTCATGCTGAAGCATGGTAGCAGGTATTATCTGATGTATTCGGCGGGGTTCTACGCATCAAGCAGCTATTCGATTGGCTATGCGGTCGCAGACGACCCGTTCGGCCCTTTCGTGAAAGCGGAGGAAAACCCCATCCTGAAGACAATTCCAGGCAAGGTCTCGGGCCCCGGTCACAACAGTGTCGTGACCGGGCCGGACGGGTATCTCTACTGTGTCTATCACGTCCACACGGACCAAAAGAATCCGGGTGCCGACAGACAGGTCTTCATCGACCGTCTTCATTTCGAGGATGGCCGGCTCATCATAGAGGGTCCGACACTCTGAAGCAAAGTCCATCATGAAACCCGCTGCCTTGATACGGTACCGGGTTTTTCTTAAGCATAACCGCTATAACAAGTGTCTACGACCTGAGGGGTCAATCGTGATTATAAAATATCCAATATACAGGGTTCTTACTTGAAAATACGCCGCTTCAGATGTTAGTATTTTAAGTCTATCGGGTATAAAAACCACTCGAACAAATATCTGTTCACATCTGAATAATGAAAGGTTGATTACGATGAAAAATGAAAAACACAGAAAAAAACGGAAGAAGACGGAAGAAGAGATTGTTGTTGAAACGATGGAGGAGATGCTTTACAGCCGCAACATGAAAAAATGGGGATTCGACTTGAACCCGTTTGTCTCGATTACGGCGGGTGTGCTCATCCTCATTCTTTCCATCTACGCCTTTGTCTCGACGGCGGAGCTTTTCGGTCTTAGGCCGGCGCATGAGGTTTTCGACGACTGGACAGGCTTCGTGGTCGATTACTTCGACTGGGTCTTCATCATGGTGGCGAACTTTTTGATCATACTCAGTTTCTATCTCGCTTTTTCGAAACTCGGCAGGGTCCGTATCGGCGGTGTGCGTCAGCGGCCCGAGTTCAGCAACTTCGCCTGGTATTCGATGCTGATCAGCGCCGGGATGGGTATCGGATTGATGTTCTGGGCGGTCGGCGAACCGCTCACGCATTCACGGGTGATGCCGCCCGTTTTCACCGGTGAAGGGGTCAATATCGGTGCGATGGCCACGACGTTTCTGCACTGGGGTCTTCATCCCTGGTCGATCTACGCGGTGCTCGCCCTCGCCCTTTCCTATTTCGCCTACAACAAGAAACTGCCCCTTTCCTTGCGGTCCCTTTTCTATCCGCTTTTCAAGGAGAAGGTCTTCGGACGACTGGGTGATGTGATCGACCTGCTCGCGGTGCTTGCGACGCTTTTCGGTCTTGCGACCTCCCTCGGTCTCGGTGTCCAGCAGATCAACAGCGGGCTTGAACATCTTGTCGGATTGCCCTTCAGTGTCACCATCCAGGTGGTTCTGATCGTCTTGATCACGGCGGTGGCGACCATCTCGATCATTTCGGGCATCGACAAAGGCGTCAAGTTCCTCTCGAAGATGAACATGCGAATCGCCGCGGTGTTCATGATTCTCATTCTTCTGCTCGGACCATCGCTTTTCATTCTGAGACTCTATACGAGTTCCTTCGGCGCGTTCCTCGGCGGTTTCGCGCCAGCGGCCTTTTTCCTGGCGCTCGATGATGTGGCCGCCCGTGAGTGGCAGGGTGGCTGGACCATTTTCTACTGGGCCTGGTGGATCTCCTGGAGTCCGTTCGTGGGGATGTTCATCGCGCGCGTTTCCAAAGGACGCACCATCCGTGAACTGATCGTCGCAGTGCTGGTCGTGCCTTCGATGTTGTCGTTTTTCTGGTTGTCGGTTTTCGGCGGTACCGCCTTCAGTGTCGATGCGGCCATGGGCGGCGGCCTTTTCGATCTTGCGCAGGAAAACATCGCCGGCGCGATGTTCGAGATGATCGCCAACCTTGATATCGCGTTTTTGCGCGGGGCGTTCGTGATCATCCTTTCGACGATTGCGACCGTGCTTGTAATTTTCTTCTTCATCACCTCGAGTGACTCCGGTTCGATTGTGGTCAACGCCATCACCTCCGGCGGAAAGACCGACACGAAGGCCCGACAGCGTGTCTTCTGGGCAGCCATGGAAGGGCTCATCGCCGCAGTTCTGCTTGTGATCGGCGGTGAACAGGCGCTTCAGGCGCTTCAAAACGCGGTCATCCTCACCGGTCTTCCGTTTGCGATCATCTTGCTTGTGATGAGTGTCCTTTTGGTGTTCAGCCTCAAGTCCACCCACCGGACACAACAATACAAGCGCGACGTCAGACTCGTCAAGAAAGTCCTTGAGGACGAGGATGTCGAAATCGAGATCAACTGATGAAAAAAGGAAGACCGCGGTCTTCCTTTTTTATCGCCTAATCTTTTCTCGGGTCATCCTCGATGGTGTCGAGGAACATCATGTCGGTGTCGTTGATTTCAAAATCGACCTTGGTGTTTTCGATGATCCGGTCCTCATGGACGGATTTCGGTAGCGGAACCGTACCTTTTTGAAGACAGAAACGGATCAACAGCTGCGCCGGGGTGACATCGTAGCGGCCGGCCATCTCGATGACATCGGGATTCTTGAGCGCCTTGCCGATCGCAAGCGGCGAGTAGGCTTCGACGAGGATGTCTTTCTCCCGGCAGTAGTCGTGGGTCTTTTTCTGGTCGATGCCGACGAAGTAGGCGATCTGGTTGGCGTGAGGCACGATGGTGCATTCTTTTAAGATGTTTTCAATGTCAGAAGGGCTGAAGTTGGAGACGCCGATCGCACGGATCCGGCCTTCCTTGTAGAGCTTTTCCATGGCGAGGAAGGCATCGCGGTTTCCTTCATCGTAATTGCCTTCGCTTTTGCCCCAGGGACGCGGTGCATGGATGAGGTAGAGGTCCAAGACGTCAAGGCCGAGTTTTTCCATTGTCTCCTCGAATGCCGCCAGCGCACCGTTATAGCTTTTGATGGTCGCCGGTAGTTTCGAGGTGACGAAGATTTCGTGCCGATCGATGCCTGAATCGCGGATGGCTTCGCCGACGCTCTCTTCGTTCTTGTAAGCGGCTGCGGTGTCGATGTGCCGGTAGCCATGTTTCAAAGCGAGCGAGACAGCCCGGTAGGTCTGTTCGCCCGGTGGAATCTGCCAGGTTCCGAACCCGATCTTCGGAATCTTGACGCCGTTGTGCATGGTATAGGTCTCATTGAGCGTTTTCATCTGAATCCTCCCGAATGTTTGATAATCCTATTATAACACGCGCCTCGGCGCGCGCCCACAATCACACACTTATTATATCGCCGCAGGGCTTTTGGATTGAAAAGGTCGGCTGAAGCGTATAGAATGAAAATATAAGACCACCGACAAATATGAGAAATGAGGGATTCGATGAAAGCCATTTTCACCGGTACCGGCGGGACGGTCGCGCCCGTTGTCGCTTCCTACTACAGCACCTGCGGCTACATCGTCGAGGGCTACGACCGCGACCTTGTGCCTGTCGATGATGAGAAGAAAATCGAAACGTTTTTGGACGAGGCCGCGCCCGATGTCTTTTTGCATTTTGCGACCGGACCGGTCGATTGGACTCGGATGCTGGCGGAACTCTGCAAGAAAAAAGACATCCGGTTCATCTTCATCAGCAGTGTATCGGTCTTCGGCAAACACCAGAAAGGTCCCTTCAAAAAAGAAGACAAACCCGAACCGGACTCGGACTACGGGAAGTATAAACTGGAAAGTGAACAAAAAGCGCACGCCGCCAATGATAAAACCACAACGATCCGCCTCGGCTGGCAGATCGGCGTCGAACCGAGCAGCGGTAACGAGATGCTCGCCCAACTCAAAAAAGAGATGGATGATAACGGTGTCGTGAAAGCAAGCACCAATTTCTACCCATCGGTCTCGTTCATGGAAGAAACGGCGAAAGCCGTCTATGAAATCATGGACATGGACCCCGATATCTACCTCGTCAACAGCAACAAGAACCATTCTTATTATGATATCGTCAATCTCCTCAAGGATTCCCATCCCTTCATCGAAGTCACCCCCACAGACGAACCTGATCTCGATAACCGCATGATCGATGAACGGGTCCCGGTCGCCTATTTCAAGTCCAAATCTCTAAAGAGGTGAGTCCACATGAAAAAAAGACGTGTCAGTGTCGCCAGGCGCAAACTGCGCCGCGACATCAAGAACCCGCTCGCCGGCGATTTCATAAAATATCTCGCGGAAATCATTCTGAACGCGGATGATTCCTACAAACGCATCGAAGAAAAAACGGACGATGATTCCCCCAAAAAAATTGTCATCCGGCTGGATAGGGACAAGAAGGAAGTCACCGTGACCGATTACGCTGAAGGCATGGATGAAAAGGACTTGGAAGCGAAATTCGGTGTCTACGGCGCCGACCAGGCCGGCGGAGAGACCTATATCCATGTGCGCGGTCTTTTCGGTCAAGGTGCCTCGGATGTGCTCTTCTCGGCTGCGATGAGCGATAGAAAAGCACGCATCGAAAGCATCAAGGATGGTCGATATCACACCTGCGACTTTCTTTTCAACGACGAGAAACTCATCCGGATTGCCAGTCCCGAAACAGACATCGAAGCGGTGAAAAACGCCTACGGTATCGAAAAAAATGGCACCGTGGTCACGTTCGGCGTCCCTTCGGAAGTCGCACTCCCCCGGAAGAAAAACCTCAAGGAGAAAATCGAGCGTTTCCATATGTTCCGCTACATTCTCTGCGATGAAAAACGCGAGGTCACCTTGGATGACGACGGCGATACGTACCTTTTGTCGAGCGAGCGCTTCACCTTCGAAGACAAGACACCGTTGTTCAAAAACAAGACGATCACCTTCAACTATGAGGACGATCTCATCGAAGGCACCCTCGATCTCTACATCAATCCCCACAAAGATGCGGACCGCACCCACGTGATCATCAAGGATGAACGGGATGCGGTCTATGACAACACCCTTTTCAACCTCGAACGCTATCCCGGCGCGAATCTCATCTCCGGTGAACTCACCCTGCCCGGTCTTTATGGGATATTGAAACGCAAACTCGAGGATAAGGAACACCCCCTGCAGATTCTCACCGACAGCCGTGACGGTTTCGATGAGCGCAACGATTTCACTCAGACCATGTTCTCAGTCGTCGCGCCCGTGATCGAAAAGGCCATCGAGGAACACAACACGAAGCGCAAGCGCGATACCCTTCCGCTTGAGAAGATCAGACGCTACAAGGACGCCCTCGAAAGCATCAATGACTACTACCTCACCCGCACACCGCGGGACATCACCCCACAAAAAGACAAAGATAAACCACCCACGGACGGTCTTTCCTTCATCCGAGACGAGATCACCGTCACCCTGGGCAGGCGCTACACCATCCCGCTTCTGATCAACGCCAACATCATTCCCGACCACGCCGAAATCACGCTGTCTCCAAAAGACAGTCGTCACTACCGTCTCAGCACGGCCCGGATTCATTTCGACAAAGAAACAGCGGACAGCGAGGGCCTGGTGAAAAAAAGAATCACCCTCGAGGCCCTAAGGCGCACCGGCCGGCGGGCACGGCTCGAGGCCGCCTGGGAAGGCAAGAAAGCAAGCATCCTGATAGACGTCATCAAAGAACCGGCGGAGTACCCGCAAGACGGTCTCGCCTTCATCCCGCCGACCGCCCACGCGCAGACAGAAAAAAACCACGTGATGACACTTTACTATGACATGGCCGTCCTCGGTCCCGAAGCATCCATCGAGGTCACCATCAGCGACATAGAAGACAAGACCGAGGAAATAAGGACCTACACCACCGACCCCGATGACCGTGTCCACGGCGACATCGGGATGATCGAAGTGGAAATCGATACCGGGGACGACCCCACCACCTATCATCTCACCGCGGTGTCCGGGACTTTGAAGGCCACCGCCCGGTTGCGGACGGAAAAACAGAAGAAGACGGACACCAAAAGCATCCTGAGCAGCATCCGCCTCACCTTCGAAGACGCCTTCTGGCAGACGGTCCACCGGGAAAGTGACGGCGTGCTTTTCATCAACGCCGCCCATCCTGTCAACTGGACCATCCTCGGCGACATCGGTTCAGGGCGGTCTGAAAGACCCTTTTTCACGCCCGCCCAGGACAAATACGTCTTCGAACTCATCGCCACGGAAGTCGCCCGCACCCTCGCCAAGGAAGAATTTGCGAGGCGGGAGATCACCCACCCCGACGACGTCATCGACTTCATCCAGCGTGAGAAGACCAATCTATACCGGGTGCTCAAAGAAGAACTGCTGAACGAGGAATAATCCGATTCAAGGAATTTTCACCAATAAAAACAGGCAGATGATTGTTTTAGATACTGGCGGGTTTCGACAACGTCCCCCGGCATCGACCCGCCACCCCCTTTTTGAGGCGTCCGCTTACGGACGCCTCTTTCTTTTTCGTTTAGTGTCATGTTTGATAGACCTGCGCGCATCGTATATAATAGAAGTATGAAATAAGCAAACCGATTCAAGATGAAAATAGGAGGCCTACCATGAAAAAACTGTTTGCATTATCACTCACGTTCATTCTTTTGACCCTTATCGCCGCCTGCGATGTCGACGAGGTGATCGAGTTTGACGAAGCGGCCTACTACATGAGCCTTGACATCAACCCCTCGGTCGAATTCGTGCTCGACGACAACGAAACGGTGATCGCGTTCACCATCAATGACGAGCATGCCGAAATCCTTGTCGCGGATTCGTTCTTCCTGGATCTTCGTGCGGAAGAAGCGGTGCGCTTGTTGCTGCTTGAGGCCATCGAAACCGGTTATATCGGCCTTGATGTGAACGATAACGCCGTCCATATCGCCGCCGACAAACTCGATGAACAAACCCCTGATGAGGCGACACTCGAATTTGAAGCACGGATGCGGGAAACCGCCGCCGATTTCTTCAGTACCCGAGGTATCGGCGTTGCCATACTCGAAGAATCCCTCGATGATGCCTTGATCGATGAAGCACAGGACCACGGCGTCAGCATCGCCCGTCTGCGGATGATGCGCAAGGCCGCTGAGATTGATCTCGGTCTCGACTTCGAAGACGCGCTCGCGCTGACCCCCGCCGAAGTCGCCGAAATCATCGTCGACACCCATGACGCCCGCATCGAGGATTACAATCTGAACCGTCGTGCCGAAGCGCTCGAGCGCTATGAAGCCCTCGTGGATATGTTCGCAGAAAAAATCGAACAACATCGTTTCAATGTCAGAAACGAACTCGTCCCGATTCCGAACCTTGAAATCTACACAAATGCTTTCGTCTCAGCCAAAGACGTTCGCAGAAACGCCTTCAGCAACCGAATCGAGGACAACCTTGCAGAGGCGGATGACATCATCGATAACAACGGCAACGAATGATATGAAGCAGCGTTGAGACAAGAAGACCTGCCATGATAAAACCGGCCGCTCTGATCACCGCGTTGTCGCCGGTTTTTAACCTTCTGGCGCTCAACTTCCGCATCGAAGATAGAAATCTTAATGCCCGGGATGTCTTGAACTAGCTGCCAAACGGATTTTGATATCACCAAGGGAAGACAGGAAAACTGTCTTCCTTTTTATTTTTGGAATCAATCCCAATAAAAACCGGTGTCACGTTGTTCTATAACAGAAGCAATCAAAGGAGGAACCAACATGAAAAAACTTATTGGACTTATCGCGGTCCTGGCGATTGTCATCACGCTCGGCGCCTGTGATTACAATAGACAAGATAACGACGCCGCCGCCATCTTCATGGCCGTGGACATCAATCCGTCAGTGGAATTCATCCTGGATGAGGAAGAAATCGTCAGAGACGTCATCGCCGTGAATGAGGAAGCGGCCGGTATCGTCGAGGGGGTCGTTCTCACTGGAAAAACCGCATCAGAAGCGCTCGAACGCTTCTTGAGGGAAGCGATTGATGCCGGCTTTATCGATGCGGGTGAAGAAGCGAACGCGGTCTTCATCACCGCTGAACAAACCGGCGATGAAAATGAAGAACGCGGTGCCTTCGAGCAAAGAATGAAAGACCATGCGAAAAGCTTCATGGAGAATGAAGGCATAAACAGTCCCGTGCTCAGCGTCCAGCTTTCTGAGGAACTGCTTGAACTGGCTGAAGAAAACGATATCTCGGAAGGTCGGATGCGACTGATCCAAAGCGCGCTCAACATCGACGAATCCCTCACTTTAGAAGACGCGCTCGAACTCGAGATGCACGAGATCATGATGATCATCAGGGACAATCACCGTGAACGCATTGCATCGTTCAGACAAAACCGGTTGTCATTTGCTGAGACCATGCGTGAGCGCGCGCGTGGACTTCGTGATCGTTTTCAGGACGGACCCGGTGCGTTCATTCCCGGTCCATCCGAAGGCGGCCCCGGCTTGCTTGAGAGCATCCGCGACCAAGTGACCGGTTTTCGGGACGGTTTCGCCCGAAGGGGCGGATTAGACGGCCTTCCTGACCGTATCACGGCTTTTCCCTTCAGGGACTGACACAAGTCGCACCAACCGAAAAGCGGTTCGAAAAGAACCGCTTTTTTTCATGTCGAAAGTGTCTGCGACACCATAAGCAGACCCCGATTATGTTATAATGAATGCATAGAAGGGAGACTGAGAATGATGAAAAACATGAGAAAACTGATGTTTCCGGTGGTGCTGATACTCGGTGTCATCTTCCTTGCGGGGTGCGCCCTTTTGGAAGACGACCCCGAAGTCACAATGGTGCGTGTCGATGAGACCGTGCTCAAGGAAGCCTATGTCGCCGGCGACTTCAGCCCGGATATGATCATGCTCGAAGTGCGCTTCGATGATGAGACTGGCTACCACAGACCGGCCACATCGGAAATGATCGCAGAGGAAGACCGTGAGAAGCTCGATGAACCGGGTGACCATACAGTACGCCTTACGTACCGGGATCACACCGTCGAAGTGGATCTGTTTCTCGTCGCGGACGAGACGAGGCTGATTATCTTCAACCTTCACCGTCTCGGCGTGAATGACGAGGCCATAGAAGAAGGCTATCAGGAATGGAAGGATTCCATTGCCGGCGAAGACGGACGGGAAGTGGAAATCGACATTGTCGACAATGCCATCCAGTGGCGCTATGTCGATGAAGAAACCTGGCAGCATCTGATTGGCCTCGAGGCGCTTATGGGCGAGGATGCGAAGGATGTCGAGTTCGCCGTCGTCGATGAGGCGGTAAGCTGGCGCTATGTCGACACGGAGACATGGCATTCCCTGATTTCGCTTTCGGACCTGGAAGGGCCAAGGGGTGAACAGGGTGTCTCCGTCGTCGACGCCTATCTCGAGGACGGGATTCTCTTCATCGAACTCTCCGACGGTGAGATCATCGCCGCAGGGGACATCGAAACCGGCGATCCCGCGCAGGAACAACCGCTTCGCGAAATCATTGAACAGGCACGAGCGTCCCTCATCGGCGTCATCACTTATCTGGAGACCGATGATGAGAACGAAAACGGTGGTGTGGCGCTAGGAAGCGGGGCTGTCTTCAAGGAAGAAGATGGCACCTATTATCTGTTCACCAACCAGCATGTCATTGACGGGTATACCGCCATCGAACTGGTCTTCGAAAAAAACGGCAACCAGTTCGTCATTCCGGATGAGGACACCACCGTCATCGGTGAATACAGTGTGAGTGATATCGCCGTGATCGCGTTTGAATCCGATTTTTCATTCGACATCATCGGATTCGCCGATTCGAACAACCTCTATCCGGGTGAGGATGTCTACGCGATCGGCAATCCGAGCGGTTTCCATCATTATGGAAGCGTCACGCGCGGGATCGTCTCAAAGCTCAACGTCTATATGACCGTGGATGATACGGAAGCCTATTTCATCCAGCACGACGCGGCCATCAACCCCGGCAATTCGGGCGGTCCCCTTATCAACGCCGAAGGTGCGGTCATCGGCATGAACACACTGAAGATGGTCGCCGCCGATATCGACGGCATGGGTTATGCGCTTCCTTCGAATACGATGGTGCGGATGATCGAGGATCTGATGGAGGACGGCACGGTCACCCGGGGTTCCCTGGGCGTCACCACCACCCATGTCTTGGATTGTGATGCGCTATCCGGTGTCTGCGTCGGTGCGGTCACTGCCGATTCGACCGCCGAGATGCTCGGGCTTCAGGAAAATGACCTGATCACCGGTTTCAAGACCGCCGAAATGGACACCTACATCGAGGTCGAAAACATCATCCAGCTGATCGTCTTGATCCACAACACGAAAGCCGGTGAGGAGATCTCGATCCGCTATCTTCGAGACGGGACGACTGTTGAGACCGTCTATGAACCGCTCGGTGTCCACCCGGATTACGAATAACGCTGAAATCCACTATGTGCGTGGTGGATGAACCTTTGTACGTGATACGAAGCATCAATAAAAAAAACACAGTCCGTTAAAAAGGGGACTGTGTTTTTAAATCAGAGCTTCTTGTCGTCGATGGCGTCCAAATATTTTTCAATCTGGGGAATCACGGCTTTCAGCGTGCCGCTTTCAAACGGATTTTTCAGGGCTGCGAGGTCGAGCAGACCGAGGAAGGACTTCGAGCCGCCGGCCTTGCACAGCTTGAGATAATGTTGCCATGCATCCTCGGGATTTTCGTTGTTCTTCACCCAGAACTGGAAGGCGCAAGCCTGTGCGAGGGTGTAGTCGATCATATAGAACGGGACGACGAAGATGTGCATGATACGGTGCCATGAACCGCCTCGTTCGAAGTAATCGTCATCGTCATATTTCTTGTAGGGGAAGTAATTTTTTTCGATTTCGCGCCAAAGGGATTTACGGTCTTTCTTGGACATGTCGGGATCTTCATAGACCTTGTGCTGATACTCGTCGATCGAGGCGCCGTAGGCGATGAGCATCAACGCCTGGGAAAGATGGGAGAACTTGTATTTCTCGGTATCGTCTTCGAAGAAAAGCTTTGACCATGGCCATGCGAAGAATTCCATGCTCATCGAATGGATTTCGCTGGCTTCCATGGTGGCCATGTGATATTCCGGGACCTCATGATGCCGGCTCATATACATCTGGAAAGCATGACCGGCTTCGTGGGTGAGCACATCGACATCACCCTTGGTGCCGTTGAAATTCGAGAAGATGAAGGGTGCGCCGTAATTCGGGATGAAGGTGCAGTACCCGCCGCCGGCTTTGCCTTTGCGGGCTTCAAGGTCCATGAGGTTGCCCTCGAGCATGAATGTGAAGAACTCATCGGTTTCTTCGCTCATCTTCGCATACATCTTCTTCGCACGTTCAACCATCCAGTCCTTGTCACCCTTGGGCTTGGGGTTGCCGGTAAGATAATCGAGTCCGAGGTCATAGTGCCAAAGCTCCTTGAGACCGAGTCTGTCTTTCTTGCGTTCTGTGAGTTTCTCGTTGAGCGGAACGATCTGGTCGGTGACCTGACGGCGATAGTTCGCGACATCGTCCGGTCCGTAATCGATGCGGCCGAGTCTGTCGTAGGCAAGCCCGGTGAAACTGTCGTAGCCGAGGTCCTTCGCGATTTTGGTGCGGACTTTCACGAGCTTGTCATAAAGGTCGTCGAGGATGTCTTCGTTCGTTTCGAAGAAGTTGCTGACGGCTTTACTCGCTTTTTTCCTGGTGTCACGGTCGGTGCTTTGCATGAAGGGTGTCATCTGGCTCAGATTGCGCTTCTCGCCTTCGAACTCGATCTGCGCCGAGGCGAGGAGTTTCTGGTGTTCCGTGGCGAGTCTGTTTTCCTCCTGAAGGTCGGGCACGATCTTGTCGGCGAAGGTTCGAAGCGATTGTTTGGCCTGTTTGAAGAGGAGGGAACCTTTTCTTTTTTCGAGTTCGTCTTTGTAGGTCGCTTCGCTCAGCGCTTTGTAGAACTGATTGTTGAGCTGGGTGAAGATGGGGCCGTTTTCGTTGAAAAAGGCTTTTTCCTTGTCATAGAACGCATCGGTGGTGTCAAGGGAGTGCCTGATGGAGGCGAGGGTCCCCATGGTGTTGAAATCGAAACGCAGTTGATTGATCTTGTCGATGGCCTTTTCCTGCGCATCGGCGCTTTCAGCGTCTTCGAACTTCTCAAGCGCGTCCTTGAAATCTTTCTTGAATTCGTCCATATCGGGACGTTCGTAATTGAAATCTTCAAATCTCATTTTATCACCTCGACCCTATTTTAGCATATTTTGGCGCTTCTGCGTGTTTTACGGCAAAAAAAGCTCGACCAAACAGTTTTTCGCCGGCGGTCTTATTTAAAAAGATGTCGGCTTGTTTGAAACTCTGACAATGAAATGCGCAGCTTACCGTATTGACCTTTACAGCGCGACACACCTGTGATAGCATAGAAAAACAACTGTAAATCGGAAAGGAAGTGTCTTCATGTTGAAATTTTTCACCTATCTCAGCGCCATCTTCACTTCCCTTTTTCTCATCACACTCTATTTCGTCCATGAGGTCGAATACTACGAACATGAATTCGAGGAAGGGCACATCATCCAGTACACCGTTTCAAACGACGCTGTGATGATCTACCGCTACAATGATGATTATCCCTATGTCGTCATCCCGGACACCATCGACGAGATGCCTGTTGTCGGGATGCACCGACGCGCTTTTGAAAACAACGCCGATCTAAAAAGCATCACTTTCAACAACTATATGACCCACATTCCGGATTGGTCCTTCAGAAACACGCCGAACCTGGAAGAGGTCATCTTCAGTGACGCTGTGCGCACCGTCGGCGCACAGACATTCGCCCATACGCGTTCTTTGGAACACGTTCATTTCAGCAAGAACATCCATACGCTTAGAGACGGTGCGTTCCTTGATGCGCAGGCCCTTAGAAGCATCACCTTCGCCGAAGACTCCATCATGACGTTCATGGAGGCCAACGTCTTCAAGGATGCCCCCGAACTCATCGAAATCGAGATTGAGAATCTCTTCAACTGGCGCACCATCGGTGCCCGAGCCTTTGAAAACGCGGCTTCGCTCGAACATCTCGTGATTCCCGCGACCGTCCACACCATCGGTGACAGCGCCTTCAAGAACGCCCCGAAATTGGAGACCGTCACCTTCGAATCCGGAAGCGACCTGACGAGACTCGGCCATTACATCTTCGAAGACAATGTCTCCTTGAAAACCGTCGATTTCGGAGAAGACAGTGTCCTAAGAAGCGTCGGTACCGCGGCATTCCGCAATGCCACGGCCCTTGAGACTTTGTCACTTCCCGATACGGTGACCACCATCGAAGTCCAGGCCTTCCGCGGCACCACCGCTTTGCGCACCATCGACATCTCGGAAACAAGCATGCTCAACAGCATCGGTGTCCGTGCCTTCATGGATTCGGGCATCGAGTCCATTTTCATCCCCAGGGGCGTCTACCTGATCGACCGGGAAGCCTTTCTGCGCGCTCTTTCCCTCAGTGAAGTCGAGTTCGATACTGCGAACGTGATGGCCTCTCTCAGTGAAGGCGCCTTCGCCCACACGCCCTCGCTCAGGGAGATAAGGCTACCTTACCGGCTGATGACGATCAATACCAATGCGTTTCATTCCTCGGGACTTGAAAGCATCTCCATCCCGGCCCGCGTCCAGTTCATCGAGGCTTACGCATTTTCTTCCAACCATTCGCTCGAATCCCTCACCTTCGCGGGACCGAGCAGTCTGGATATCATCGGCGATTACGCCTTTCATGACAACCCCTCGCTCAAACAGGTTCTGCTTCCATCCACCGCCCACAGCATCGGCGAATATGCCTTCGCCCACGCGACCAGCATGACGGACATCCATATTCCAGAAACCGTCGAATACATCGGCACCAACGCTTTCATCGGCTGTGAAGCACTCACCATCACCACCGCGCACGTTGAAAAACCGTTGACCTGGAGCAGCCTTTACAATCCAGAAGACGCCCCGGTCAACTGGGGCGCCTGATCCGGTAAAAAAAAATCCGCCGTCGCTGACGGCGGATTTTCATTGCGAAACGCGCGCCTTCAACAGCAGGCGTGTATCGACCATGTTTCAAAGCGTTATCTGAAAAGATTCGCCTTGGACTTCCTACTTTCTTTCGGATGTGTGTTTTTGTCGTCCCGGTCGAAGCGTTTCAGATAATCGATGACTTCCCTTGTGATCCGGGTCGGCGTCGAGGCGCCGCTGGTGACGCTCACGGTCTTCAACGTGCCGAGGTGCCGCACATCGAGGTCCTCGACCGTTTCGACCAAAGATGCGCTGAAGCCGGCGTTTTTCGCGACCTCGACGAGCTTGTTGCTGTTGTTTGAGCGTCGGTCGCCGACGACGAAACAGTGGTCGACCCTGGCCGGCTGGTTTTTGACGGCGAGCTGTCTGGTGCGGGTCGCATCACAGATTTCTTCAATCTCTTCGATGAAAGGAAAGCGGGCTTTCGCTTTTTCTGTGATGCTGTAGACATCGAAGAGGCTCATGGTGGTCTGATTGGTGATGGCGGCTTTCTTGGCAGTGATTCTGACATCATCAAGATCGTCTTTGGATGTCACGATGTGGACCTTTTCGCTGTAGGCGGCGACCGTTTCGGTCTCAGGGTGGCCTTCTTTGCCGATGAATAGGACCTCATAGCCACGGTCGACGAAATCCTTGACGGTATTCTGAGAAGTCTTCACATCCCGGCAGGTGGTATCGACGATGTCCAATCCTTTGAGAAGCGCTCTGTTGATAACCTCATCGCCCACACCGTGGGCGGTGAAGACAACGGTGCCGCTTTCAATCTCCTCGAGCAGTTCGAGACGGGTCTTGTCTCTGGCATCGATGGTATGGATGCCGAGCGCTTCGAAATCATCCACAATCTTCTGGTTGTGCACAAGCATTCCAAGCACGTGGACGGGACGTCTGACATCCTTGTCGGTTGCAAGCGCCCTCAGCTGGGAGACCGCGCTCACGACCCCATGACAATAACCCCTCGGACTCAGTGTGATGACATCCATGAAACCAACTCCTTACCTCAGTGTTATCCTAGCATAATTGACGCACTTATTATATAATATATCAGAAGAAAAGAGGCGATACCATGATAATGTTCAAAAAGTCCTACCTCAACGAAGCCTTAAAAGACCTGAATTTCCGCAAGATGACCGAAATCCAGGAAAAAATCATCCCAAAAGCCATCAAAGGCAAAGACGTCATCGGCGCGAGCGAGACGGGGTCGGGAAAAACCCACGCCTTCCTTCTGCCGATTTTCGAGAATCTTGATGAGACGAAAGAAGAAGTCCAGACCGTCATCCTCTCCCCGACCCGCGATCTCGCGGTCCAGATCGAGAAGATGGCCAAACACCTGGCGAGCTTCTCGGATACGCCCATCGACATCCGTCTTTATTCCGGCGGCACCGACAGGAACCGCGAGATCGCGCGCCTGCAAAAAAGCCAGCCCCAGATTGTCATCGGCACCCCGGGCAAAATCTATGATTTCGCCATCAAGGAAAACCTGCTCAAAATCTACAAGGCACAGACACTAATCATCGACGAGACCGACATGGCGCTTGATATCGGCTTCATCAAGGAAATCGAAGCCATCACGAGTGTCGCTGGCGAGAACACCCAGCTGATGGTTTTTTCAGCGACCATCCCCAGACATCTCCAGAGTTTCATCAAAAAAAGCATGAACAATCCGGTGGAGGTCATCTTGGACCACCGTCGTCTGGAGAAACTCGACATCAGTCACCATTTCCTGAAGACCGCCCGCGAAAAACGACTTGAGACCCTCGATAAACTGCTTGACGCAATCAACCCCTATCTGGCGATCATTTTCGCCAATAAGAAAGACGAAGTCAAGGAAATCGCCGCCCACTTAAAAAGTAAAAACCTCAAGGTGAGCCCCCTGCACGGCGACCTCAGCGCCCGGGAGCGCAAACAGGTTCTCAGGGATATCGAAAAACTCGAGGTGCAATATATCGTCGCTTCGGACATGGCCAGCCGCGGCATCGACATCGAGGGCGTGAGCCATATCATCAACTACTCGTTCCCCAGCGACATGAGTTTTTATATCCACCGCACCGGACGAACCGGTCGGATGGGAAGAAGCGGCAAGGCCTATACGCTCTATACCGATAAATCGCATTACGCGTTCAAGGAACTGCTGAAAGAAAATATCGCACTTCACTTCATCGACATCAAAAGCGGCCGCATCGTCGAGAAGAACAAGGATGAGAAAATCCTGAAGCAAGCCAAAAACATCGACGAGAAAAAAAGACCGGTAAAACTGAGACCGGCCCAGAAAGTCAAACAGGTCAAACCCGGTTACAAGAAAAAGCACCACCAGCAGCAAAGGAGAGGACGATAACATGCTGAAACTAGGGTCACACGTATCCATGGGTGGCAAGGAGATGCTGCTTGGCAGCGTCGAAGACGCCGCCGCGTTCGGCGCGACGACCTTCATGATCTACACCGGCGCCCCGCAGAACACCCGGCGCAAAGCCGTGAGCGAGATGCGCATCGACGAGGCCCACGCCCGGATGGAAGAAGAAAATATCGCTGTCGAGGATGTGGTCCTGCACGCCCCCTACATCATGAACCTCGCCAACCCCGAACCACAGAAACGCGAGTTCGCCGTCAGATTTTTGACCGACGAAGTCAACCGGGCCACCGAGATGGAAGTCCCGCAGATCGTTCTGCACCCGGGGGCCCATGTCAAACAAGGCAGCGATATAGCGATCGGCAACATCGTCGACGGCCTTAACAAGGTCATCGAAAACACCAAAGACAGCTCCGTCAAGATCGCCCTTGAGACCATGAGCGGCAAAGGTACCGAAGTCGGTCGCACCTTCGAGGAACTGCGCGCCATCATCGATGGTGTCGACAAGGACGAACGCCTGAGTGTCTGCCTCGATACCTGCCATGTCCATGACGCCGGCTACGACATCAAAGACGATTACGAAGGCGTCCTAAAAGAATTCGACCGCATCATCGGACTCGACAGGCTCAGTGTCATCCATGTCAATGATTCCAAGAATGAAAAAGGCGCCCACAAGGACCGCCACGAGAATATCGGTTTCGGACATATCGGCTTCGAGCGACTCGCCGCAATCGTCCATGATGCGCGTTTCGCCCATCTGCCCAAAATCCTCGAGACACCCTATCTCACCAAAAATGACGAGGACAAGAAGCGTCTCTACCCGCCCTACAAGGAAGAAATCGCCATGCTGAGGGAAAAGAAATTCAACCCGAACCTCAAGGCGGAAATCCGTAAAAATCACAGGTAAAATCTTTTACAAAAAGAAAAAACCTTGTATAATTAGGGTGTAGATATCGTATATGGACGCTTGTGGAACATTTTGTTTGCCTGCGTCTAGCAGCCTGCGGGCTGTCACGATAAAATTGGTGAGATGCTTCAGGCATCCACCAATTTTTTGTAAAGGGGTGAACACCCATGATTGAATCCATACTGAGACAACAGGCCGATGACTATAAGTCTGTCCCTGTCAAAGACTATATCGCCATGCGCAAACAACACTTCCCCGGTCTCGAGGAAGACTTCAGCCTGCTCAGACAATTCGACACCATCGTGGTGCTCGCGCTTTCCTTTCCGGACGACAAACCACCGTCGAAAGGTAAAGGCTACGGCTATATCAGCCGTTACGCCCATGGCCGTGATTACCACCTTGTTTTCGGCGAAAAGCTGAGAACAATTGAAAAAGAACTTGAGAAAACGGGGGTGCGCGCCCACGGTTCATCCGATATCAGCCCCATCGACGAGCGGTTCGCCGCGTTCTTATCAGGCATGGGCTTTTTGGGCCATAACCGTTTTTTGATCCACCCGGCCTATGGCACGCATCTTTATCTGGCGACGTTGCTCATCGACCGGCCCCTCGTGATTCCTAAAAACGTCCTGGATTCCTGCGGAGACTGCACAAAATGCATCCGGGCCTGTCCGACCGACGCCCTTGAGGTCGGCACGTTCCACATCGACCGTTGTCTGTCGCATATCACACAGGAGAAAAAGGCATTGACTCTTTCTGAGATCGAGAAGATCCACTATCTGTTCGGCTGCGACATCTGTCAGGATGTGTGTCCGAAGAACAAACGCATCAACCCTGTCGAACGCGCGGTCTTCAAAAGCGATGACGCCGCCCAGATCCATCTAGAGACACTTCTTTCGAAATCCAACGGCGAACTGAAAAAACGCTACAAGGACTACGCCTTCGCCTGGCGCGGCATGACCATCCTGAAAAGAAACGCCGCCGCCCTTTTGCTGAACCAGCGACTTTACCAAAGCCGCCCCCTGATCGAACAAGCGGCATCCACCTACCGGCACGTGCCCTATTTCAGGCGCACCGCCGAGACCATCATAGCGGAAATGAGGAAAAAATCATGAACCATATCGTCTTATATCAACCGGAGATTCCACAAAACACCGGCAACATCATGCGCACCTGCGTGGCGAACAACATGAAACTGCACCTGATCAAACCACTCGGTTTCTCCCTTGACATCAAGGATGTCAGAAGAAGCGCCGCGAACTACATGGAACATCTCGACTACGCGGTCTATGAGGATTTTTCCGATTTCCTCAGCAAGAACAAGGGGTGTTTTTACTTCCTGACCCGCTACGGCAAGAAGAGTCCGGACCGCTTCGACTTCAAGACGACCGACGAGGACATCTATCTCATCTTCGGCAGCGAATCCTCGGGCATCCCCAAAAAAATCCTGAAACGCTACCTCGACCACTGTATGCGCATTCCGATGACCGACAAGGTGAGAAGCCTCAATCTTTCAAACGCCGTGGCCATCCTGGCCTACGAGGTCATGCGCCAGCAAAAGTTCAGCGACCTCCACCGCCACGAACCCGAAACCCAAAAAGGACCCGACTGGCTCACCAAAGACTAGACTTTGTGTTATAATGTCACCGAAAGGACGTGAGACCATGTTGGAAAAAGGCACGAAGATTGTCATCCAAAGTTATAAGCACGATGAATCCCTGCACCGCATCTGGGCCAACGCCAAGGTCATCCGCCACGATAAGGACCGCATCATTGTCGGCAACCGCCGAACCAAGGTCATCGAAGGCAACGGCCGCTTCTGGTTCACAAGAGAACCTTCGGTCACCTGGTTCTTCAAGGACCACTGGTTCAACATCATCGGCATCATCAGAGAAAGCGGCATCTATTACTACTGCAACATCGCCTCACCGTACGTAATCGATGACGAGGCGCTCAAATATATCGACTACGACCTCGATCTCAAGGTCTTTCCCGATTATACCTACAAGGTCCTGGACCGCGGCGAATACAACCGCCACAAGGAAAAGATGGACTATTCCGACGAAATCAAACACATCCTCGAACTAGAACTCGACAAACTGAAGACGCTCGCCATGGAGCGAAAGGGTCCCTTCGAGCCCGGGCGCGTGCGCACACTTTATGAAGAATACAAAAAACACTAGGGCCAAAGGCCCTTTTTGTTCAAAAAGACAAGGAAAGCGGTGATTCCATGCGCATTCTCGTCCTCGAAGACGAAAAGAAAATCAACAATCTGATCACCCTCTACGCCACGCAGGAAGGCCACATCGTCGAAAGCGCCTTCGACGCCAACCGGGCGCTCACCATTTTCGAAAAGGAAAAAATCGACCTGGTCATCACCGATTTGATGCTCAAGGGAATGAGCGGCGAACGTTTCATCGAGCTCATCCGCGCCAGAAGCAATGTCTACATCATCGCCCTGACTGCGAAGACCACACTGGAATCCAAACTCGACGTCCTCTCCAAGGGGGCCGACGATTACATCTACAAACCGTTCGCCATCGACGAGCTCATCATCAAACTCAGGCACATCGAACGCCGCCTGAGAAAGGAAGAAAGCCTGCGGTTCTCCCACGGTTCGCACACCGTCACGCTCAAGCGAGAAAGCGGGACGGTCCACAAAGACGGCGCGCCCGTCGATCTCAAACATACCGAGATGAAAATCCTGCGCTATCTGATGGAAAACGAGGGGCGCATCCTGAGCCGCGAACAGATCATCGACGCCTGCCTCGAGGAAAGCGAAGCCTACGACCGTATCGTCGATGTCTATATCAAAAACATCCGCAAGAAGACAGGACTTCCCACACTGATCCGCACCGTCTATGGCGCCGGCTACAAGTTTGAAGGTGACAAGGATGCATAATCTTTCGAATTTCATCAGAAAACACGTCTCAAGAGCCTTCAAAATCGCGTTCACGGTGGTCTTTCTCGTCATCAACACCACTCTGATCATCATCAATACCCGCTATATCCAAAACACCATCGAATCACAAAACGGCGCCCTTGTCCAAATGATCGAGCATCTTCTCGAAGAGACCGACCATGACACCGTCATCACCTATCTCATCCACTACGGTCACACCCACCGGGTCTTTCTGAGCTACCGTTCTCTTGACGGCGAACACACCTATGAGACCGCCACCCCGCCCGATGACGGGGCGGACTACCGCATCTTCTACGAGGCCGACCACATCGCCGACATCGAAATCGACAACGCGCAGTCGGATCTTTTCATGACCAATATCACTTATCTCATCTTCATCAACGGATCCCTGATCGTGATCTATTTTTTCGGTATCCTTTATTTCGATTTGCACATGCGTCGTCAGAACGAGAAGATTCTTTCAGACGTGGAGCGTCTGCGTCTTAAAATCAAGCGCACGAGTCATCAGCCGACCTTTACGTTCAGCGATTTCCATGAGGTGAGCGAGGCGTTCGACGCGGCTTATGAACGCCTGGACAACCTCCGCCGATCCCACAAGAAGACCATCCAGAAACTCGCGCACGACATCAAGACGCCCCTGACCATCATGGATGGCATCATCGAGGGGATGAAGGAAGCCCGCATCGACCCGTCGTCCGATCAGTTCGGCTCACTGCTCGAGGAAACCGACAAAATCAACGACCTTGTCACCCGCATCATCGAACCGTCGTCCGAGACCGCGGCTCGCTTTTCCCTGAGCGCCGCCGTCGATGAGCGACTCGGGGCCTACCGGCCGCTTTTTGAAAGAAAGGCCATCGACTTGGACAAAGACATCGAACAAGGCGTGATGATCCACGGCGTCGCCGAGGACATCAAGCGGATGCTCGACCACCTGCTTCTGAACGCCTATCAGCACTCCGAAAGTAAATCGACCATCCATATCACGCTTGATCACGAGCGAAACCTTGTCATCCGCGATGAGGGCGAAGGCATGGACGAAAAGACACTCGCGAGCCTCTTCGAGAAAAAGAAAACCTCTCGCAAAGGCACCGGCATCGGCCTTATGATCGTCAAGGAAATCCTCGACGACCACGGCGCGACCATCGACATCGAAAGCGAAAAAGGAAAAGGCACGACCATCATCATCGGGTTCGATTCATAATTGATTCACAGTTGCTTGTTACACTACGTTCGGAGGTGGAAACATGAGAAAAATAGCCGCACTCATCATCGGTTTGATCGTGTTCATCACATTTGTCGCTGTCCTTTCCGGTTTTGTCTTCAATATCTGGAACGGTGATACCAACTATGGTCATCACCACACTTTGCCCTGGTACTGGCACATCGGCGGCATGGCGGTTTTCTGGATCGTCATCGTCCTGCTGATCACCGGTGTCACCGAAAGCATTACCGAAAAGACCGACAACAAAAAAGCCAAGGACATTCTTGATGAACGCTACGCCCGCGGCGAAATCGATGAAGACACCTACAAAAAACAAAAGAAGAACCTGGAGGATGAATCATGAAGAAATTTATCATCGCCCTTGGCGGACTTTTCGTTCTGCTCGGCGGCCTCGCGTTTTATTTCAACGCACAGAACAATCAGGATGTCTACAGCCTATACGGCCTCGATGGCCTGACACCAGAAGAGATGACCGAAAGTCTCGACAGACAGATTCTAGACCGCAACATCATCATCGCCGGTATCCGTGGCTATCAGCTCGAGATCAACACCGAAGACGGCCAGACCGTCTATCCGATCGACGATGAACTTTTCTATCTGTCTTTCGCGCCCTATGTGGACAACACCCATCCCTGCGGCATCCACAATCTCACGACCTGCCGCAGCGAACTGGTCTTCACCGATCTTGATGTGACCATCGTCGACAGCGAAGGCGTGACCATCTTCGATGAGACGGTCACGACCTACGAAAACGGCTTCAAAGGTGTCTGGCTTCCACGCGGAATCGAAGCGACCATCACCGTCCACTACGACGGCATGACCGCCTCGGCTCCGATCGCGACCTACGACGACAGCGACACCTGCCTCACCACACCGCTACAACTTAAATAAAGCCTTGAGAAAGGCTTTTTTTAAAGAAAGTTTTTATTTATAAAAACTATTGATAACATTGACATGAACCGGTGACTGTCCTATACTGTAACACGGGCCCCAAAAGGGCCACCACAAAAAGAAAGGGAGATCCAACATGAGAAAAACAGCGTTGTTTCTTTCTGTGACCACCATTTTATTCCTGCTTTACGGCTGCATGCTCGGCGTAGCGACAGACGGTGAAAGCATCACGGTGTTCTCAGAAAGACATTACGACACCGATCAGACATTATTCGATCAGTTCGAACAAGAAACAGGCATCACAGTGAACATCATCGACGGCAATGCCGATCCCCTGATCAACCGTCTTGAAAACGAGGGGGAAGACACGATGGCCGATGTGCTTCTGATCGCCGATGCGGGAAGACTGCACCGCGCGAAAGATAAGGGACTCCTGCAGCCCATCGAGTCTGACATCCTCTTTGAAAATATCCCGTCGAACTACCGGGATGCGGATAATTACTGGTTCGGGCTGACCAAGCGCGCCCGTGTGCTGGTCTATCACCCCGACCGCGTGGATGAAAGCGAACTTTCGACCTACGAAGCGCTCACCGAACCAAAGTGGGAAGGAAGAATCGTCACCCGCACCAGCACCAACATATACAACCAGAGCCTCATGGCGAGTTTCATCGAGATCATGGGCGAGGATGAGGCCCGCACATTCGCCGAGGGACTCGTGGCGAACTTCGCCAGAACCCCCGCCGGCAACGACCGCGACCAGTCCAAATATGTCGTCCAGGGCGGCGCCGATGTGGCCATCATGAACACCTATTATATCGGACGCATGATGAACTCGAGCGACCCGTTCGAACAGGAAGTCGCTGAAACCGTGCGCGTGTTCTTCCCGAACCAAGAGACCACCGGCACCCACGTCAACGTCTCCGCTGCCGGCGTGACCAGAGACAGCAAGAACCAAGAAGGTGCCATCAGATTCATCGAATTTCTGAGTTCAGAGGCCGCGCAAAGCGCATTTGCGAACGCGAACTTTGAATATCCCGTCAATGAGAACGTCGCCGTTCATGAACTGCTTGAGTCATGGGGCGCATTCAAACCCCAGGATATCAACCTTTCGAAACTCGGTATCCATTCCTATCGCGCAAGCACCCTCATGGACGAGGTCGGCTGGGAATAGGCAACCGCAATTATGTTTAAAAGGCTGAGAAGAAACACCAATCTTTTCAGTGTGACCAGCATCCTGGCGGGTCTTCTGATCATCATCCCGATGCTCAACATCCTCACCGAGGTGATGACCCCCGCCAGCGACGCCTGGTTGCACATCAGGAGAGTCCTCCTGCAGCGATACATCGTCAATACGTTGGTACTGATCGGCCTTGTCGCCGTTTTTTCCGCGTTGGTGGGTCTTTTCGCCGCTTACATCGTGACACGCTACGAGTTCAAGGGCCGAAAGCTTCTGAGCTGGTTTCTGATCCTGCCCCTCGCGGTGCCTTCCTACATCGCCGCCTACGTGTACGCCGACATGCTCAGCTACACAGGGACGTTCAGCCGCTTCCTAAGAGCGGGCAACATCGGGCTCACCATCGACATCATGAACATGTCGGGCGCGGTCTTCATCTTCGTGATGACGCTTTTCCCCTATGTCTACATGCTGACAAGAAGCGCGCTTCAAAAACAGAATGCCGCCTTCTTGGAAAACGCCCGTCTGCTCGGCGCCTCCAGGGCGGAAGCCTTCTACAGTGTCGTGCTGCCATTGCTCAGACCCGCCTTGGTCGCGGGCACGCTGCTCGTTGTACTCGAGACACTCAATGACTATGGCGTCGTCGCCTACTTCAACGTCCGGGTTTTCTCCTTCGCCATCTTCGATGCCTGGTTCCGACTCGGCGACACCGTCGCCGCAATCAGACTATCAGCCATTCTCATGATCATCGTCTTCGCAATCATCTTCATCGAACGTCTCATCCGCGGCAAGCGCCGTTTCAGCGGGAACGCCAAACCGAAACCCGTCCCCCGCATGCCGCTCAGCGGTCCCTGGCGTTTCATCCTTCCGGGGCTTCTGTGGGTCATCATGGCCCTCGGATTCTTCATCCCGCTCGCACAGTTGCTTTACTATGCGAGCCTGACGTTCACCGATGTCTTCAACACCGGATTCGTCTTTTTGGTCATCAACTCCCTCACCCTCGCCATCACCGCGACCCTCATCACCGTCTTCGTCGCGTTGATGCTCGCAAACTACAACCGTGGCAGAAAAAGCAGCTTCAAACACGCCCTCCTCAAGATCACGAACCTCGGCTACGCCATACCCGGCGCCGTCATCGCGGTCGCGGTGATGCTCTTCTTCATCGACCTCGACCACATGTTCTATCCTCTATACCGTCTCATCAATCCCGAAAGCGCACGATTGATTCTGACCGCTTCTTTGGCCATGCTGACCTTCGCCTACGTGCTCAGGTTCATGGCGATCGGCTATAATTCCGTCGAAGCCGCCTATGACAAAGTCGGTGAGAAATTCACCGAAGCCGCCTATAGCCTGAAGACATCCAAACTGAAAACCTTGCTGAAAGTCGACCTCCCGCTCATCAAAACCGGGCTGATCAGCGCGGCCATCATCGTCTTCATCGATGTGATCAAGGAACTACCGCTGACGCTGATTCTAAGACCCACCAACTACGACACACTCGCCTCTTCGGTCTTCCGCTATGCGAGAGAAGAGATGCTTCAAGAATCGAGCGTTCCCGCGCTTGTCATGATCCTCATCTCGAGTCTGTTGATTTTCTTCCTCACCCACCAGAAAAAAGGAGTGACCGCCAATGTACGTTAGAATCGAATCACTTGATTTCAGCTACACGCCCAAGGAAAAAGTCCTGAACGAGATTTCATTTTCGCTTTATGAAGGGGAAATCGTCGCTATTCTCGGCAGTAGCGGCAGTGGTAAAAGCACCCTGCTCAGACTGCTTTCCGGCCTCGAAATGCCCGATGAGGGCAGTATCGTCGTCAACGAAAAGACCCTTTGCAACGCGAAGACCTTCATCGACTGCGAGAAACGGGCGGTCGGGATGGTCTTTCAGGATTACGCGCTCTTTCCGCACATGAATGTGGAGAAGAATATCGCGTTCGGCCTCAAGAAGATGACGAGGAGCGATAAGAAGAAGCGCGTCATGGAGATGCTCGAACTGATCAACATGACCGAGAAGAAAAATGCCTATCCCCATGAACTCTCCGGCGGACAGCAACAGCGGATCGCCCTGGCCCGGGCGCTTGCGCCAAAGCCCACCATCCTCCTTCTCGATGAGCCCTTCAGCAACCTGGACACCGATCTGAAGACGAGAATCCGCCGTGAACTTCGCGGCATCATGAAGACCACCGATATGACCTCAATCTTCGTCACCCACGATTACGACGACGCTCGGGAAATCGCCGACAGGATCGTCTATCTCGAAAACGGACACATCGTCCACGAGGAAACCATCACCCACTAGAAAAAATGGACACGCCAAAGTGTCCTTTTTCTTTGTCTTTATGCTATAATGAAAACCATGCCAAAGAAACGGAGGAAAACCATGGAATACAGACAAGTGAGCCTGCCAGAGATTCTCGCGCTCAAAAAACTCTATGACAATGCCGGATGGCAGACCTATCTCAAGGACCCCGCGCTTTTCGAACAGATGTTCGAAAACTCCCTTTTCGTCCTCGGTGCCTACAAAGACGAAGCGCTCGTCGGTTCGATCCGCGTCGTGGGCGATAACGCCCATATCCTTTACATTCAGGACATCCTGGTGCACTCGGATCACCGAAGAAAAGGTATCGGCAAAAACCTGCTCAAGCAGATCGTCGACCGCTACACCCATGTCAGGCAGAAGGTCCTGATCACCGACGCGGACGACGATGGTGCCAATCTTTTCTATGAGAACTGCGGTTTCAAGAAGGCCGAAACCATGAATGTCACCTGTTATCTGAAGTTCGATTAACACCCGCATCCGGGTGTTTTTTCTTTGGTAAAATAATTCTTGTTTACCTTGTCGTTTTACTAAAAATGATGTATCATAATATCGTATCAGGAAGGAGTGATGGCATGGTTACCCTCAAAGACATCGCCAAAGCGGCCGGCGTATCGATCACGACCGTTTCCAGGGTCTTGAACGAAGACCCCTCTTTGAATGTGCCGGAAGCGACCAAACGCAAGATTTTCTCCATTGCCGAACAGATGGGCTATTCCGGGCGAAAATCCTCCAAACGTCGCAAGAACCGTATCGGCATCATTCTCTGGTACGACCGCGAGGGCGAACTTCAAGACCCCTACTTCATGGAAATCAGACAGGGCATCGAGAAAAAGGCCGCCGGTAAGAACGTGGAAATCACGACCATCTATAACGAAGACGGTCATTATGACCTGAAATCACTCAAGGGTATCGACGGCATCATCTGCATCGGTAAATTCCTGAAGAAGGACGTGCTGACTTTCAAGGAGGTCAGCAAAAACCTTGTGTTCGTCGACTCCTCTCCGGACGACCTCGCCTTCGACAGCGTGGTCATCGATTTCAGACGTGCGGTCAAACAGGTGCTCGAGTTCATCCTCACAAGCGGGCTTCATCCCGTGGGCTACATCGGCGGTTATGAGAAAGTCAACGAGACGGTGCTCTACGGCGAAAGACGCAAGAAGTTCTTCATCGACGCGCTCAAGAAACGCGCGCTTTACGACGAGACCCTCATCGAAGCCGGTTTTTTCACCCAGGAAAGCGGCTATGAACTGATGCGGAAAATCCTTTCGAGAAAAACACCCCGCGTCGTCTTCTGTGCGAATGACACCATCGCCAGCGGCGCCTTGAAGGCGATTCACGAGGCAAACCTCGCCGTCCCCGAACAGATTGCCGTCATCGGTTTCAACGGCAACAATGAATCCCGCTTCACCCATCCGCCCCTCACCACACTCTTCGTCCCCACCGAGACCATGGGTGAGGCCGCTTTCGCTTCCCTCGTGGCAAGATTGGAAGACCCGGAAAAACTTCCCATAAAAAAAGTGATACCCACATGGATCATCAGAAGAAAATCAGCATGAACGGAGGAAAGTTCAATGATAAACGAACTCGACAACGCTTTTGAACACATCTTCAACGCAAAACCTGAGACCCGCTATTTCTCGCCCGGCCGTGTCAACCTCATCGGCGAACATACCGACTATAGCGGCGGACGTGTCTTTCCCATGGCCCTTTCACTCGGCATCCACGGTGTCGTAAGAAGAAGAGACGACAGCCGCATCCGGGCCTACTCCGAAACATTCAAGCGCCAGGGCGTCCTTGAAATCGACCAGGCGGATCTCGCCTTCAAGAAAGATTTCTCGTTTGGAAACTATATCCAGGGCGTCCTCGCGATGCTCAATGACGAAGGATTCAAGACGCCATCAGGCTTCGACCTCTATATGCATTCGACCTTACCCGCGAGCGCCGGATTATCCTCGAGCGCCGCCCTTGAGATGTTGCTGTTCGAGATTATCAAAGACATCAACAATCTCGATATCGGCGCTGAAAAGACCGTGCGCATGGCCAAACGCGTCGAAAACGACTACATGGGGGTCTCATCAGGCATCATGGACCAGTTCGCCGTCAAATTCGGTAAAAAGAACCATGCGCTCTTTTTGGACACCAAGACGCTCAAGTACGAACATGCCCCCATCGATCTGGAGAATCATACACTTCTGCTCATGAACACCAACAAGAAGCGCGACCTCGTCGAAAGCGACTACAATGAACGGTTCAACTCGGTCAAAGCAGGATTCGAAGCCCTCGCCGCCCAGTTCAACATCGAGACCCTCTGTGACTTAGAAGAAAAAGACCTCGCCAAAGCCAAAGCGATCATCAAAGACGAGACCGTCATCAAACGGATCACACACGTCATCGAGGAAGACACCCGCACCATCCAGGCACTCTTTGCGCTCAAAGACGGTGATTATCCGTTGTTCGGCAGTCTTATGGACAAATCGCACGCTTCACTGCGCGATCTATTCGAGGTGTCCTGTGACGAGCTCGATTTTCTCGTCGCTGAAAACAAGCGTCGCGGCGCCCTCGGTGCACGGATGACCGGCGCCGGTTTCGGCGGCACGATGATTGCTTTCTACCGGCAATCGCAAAGACCGGACGATCTGGACCTTCTCAAAAACGACTACCAGAACCGATTCGGGCGTCCGCTCGATATCTATGAAGCGGTCTCCGCCGACGGTGCGGGACGGCGCAAGGAGGAATCATGATGAACATACTCGTCACCGGCGGCGCCGGCTATATCGGTTCCCACGCCGTTAAGATGCTCATCGAAGAGAACCACAGGGTGGTCGTCGTCGACAACCTCTCGACCGGCCATGAGAAACTCATCGACAGCGCCGCCACCTTCTATAACAGGAATCTCCATGATGAACAGGCCCTTTTGGATATCCTGAAAGAGGAAAACATCGAAGCGGTCATGCATTTCGCCGCCTTCTCCCTTGTGGGCGAAAGCGTCAAGGACCCGCTCAAATACTATCACAACAACACCGAAGGCTCCAGAAGCCTCCTTTCCGCGATGCGAGCGGCAAAAGTCGACGCCCTCGTCTTTTCATCGACCGCCGCCGTCTACGGGGAACAAGACACCATGCCGATCAGCGAAGACGCCCTGCTCGCACCGACCAATCCCTACGGAGAGACCAAGCTCGCCGTCGAGAACATGATGCGCGCCCTCTCGAAAAGCAGCGACTTCAACTATGTCGCTCTGCGCTATTTCAATGTCGCCGGCGCCCATCATGACGGCACCATCGGTGAAGAACACGATCCCGAGACCCATCTGATTCCCAATGTCTTGAAGAGCGTGATCGACGATGAGAAGAAGCTCAAAGTCTTCGGCGATGACTACGACACCAAAGACGGCAGCGCCGTGCGTGACTATATCCACGTCGAGGACCTGATCGACGCCCACATCAAGGCGCTTGAGTTTCTCATTGAGAACAAACGTTCCGATGTCTTCAACCTAGGCAGCCAGGAAGGCTACAGCGTCTTAGACATCATCGAGGCCACGAAGACGGTCCTCAACAAGGATGTCCCCTACGATATCGAAGGCAGAAGAAAGGGCGATCCCCCGATTCTGATCGCGGATTTCAAAAAAGCCCGCGAGACACTCGGCTGGAAACCCGAGCACGGCCTCAGATCCATGATCGCTTCCGCCGCGAACTACTACTACAAGGATGATAACCGATGAATGCAATCACCGAACTCATCCACTACGCGATCAGACGCGACCTGATCAGCGACCTCGATTACGATTACGCCTTCAACCGTCTCAATGCGATGTTCGATGAGGATTATGATTACGAACCCTACGACGCATCGTTCGCCACTTCGAAATCCATCGACACGCTCCTTAAACCCCTGCTCGACCAGGGCGCATCGGAAAACCGCATCCACCCCGACACCACCCAGATGCGCGACCTCTTCGAAAGCCGGATCATGGATGTCTTCACCCCGCATCCGGGCGACCTTCAGAAACGTTTCGACGAACTGTTCGCCTTGTCGCCGAAGCGTGCCACCGATGATTTCTACGCCCGTTCGAAGGCGTCCAACTACATCAAGATGGCCAGAATCGAGAAAAACATCGCCTACCAGGTGGATTACAAGTACGGCACATTCGATATCACCATCAACCTGAGCAAACCCGAAAAGGATCCGAAAGACATCAAAGCCGCAAAAAGCAGCGCCAAAAACGGCTATCCGCCCTGCCTCCTCTGCAAGGAAAACGTCGGTTTCTTCGGCCACGCCACGCATCCAGGCCGTACGAACCACCGTATCATCAAGACCCCGATCAACGATGAACCCTTCTATTTCCAATTCTCTCCCTATGTCTACTACAACGAACACGCCATCGTCCTTCACGAAGACCACATCCCCATGGATGTCGGCAGACACACGTTCTCAAGACTTTTCGACTTTGTCGACAAGTTCCCCCATTACTTCCTGGGCTCAAACGCAGGCCTTCCGATCGTGGGCGGCTCCATCCTGGCCCATGAACACTACCAAGGCGGCAACGCCACCTTTCCGATCGACAAGGCGGCGCCTTTCTTCGATGTCACCGAAGCCGGTGTGCGTTTCGAATTGCTTTACTGGCCGCTTTCTGTCATAAGGCTCAGAAGCGACAATAGAAAACGCCTGATCGATACCGCCGATGCGCTGCGCAGATTCTACGCCGGCTACAGCGACGAGGACGTAGGCCTATATGCGAAAACCGACGAACCCCACAATGCGATCACGCCGATTCTGCGCAAGGTAGAAAGCACCTACATCCTCGATATCGCCCTGCGCAACAACCGCACCGATGATCAGCATCCCGAAGGCATTTTCCATCCACACCGCGAACATCACCACATCAAAAAGGAAAACATCGGCCTGATCGAGGTCATGGGTCTGGCCATTCTCCCCGGCCGCCTGGCCGATGACCTCGACAAGGTCGCCCAGGTGCTGAGCGGTGCCTCAGAAACCTTCGAAAACATCGATACCTATTTTGATTGGATCATGACGCTCAAGGAAACCTACGCCGGTGAGAACCCACATAACTTCGTCAGAAACGCCGCCGGTGTCGAATTCGTCAAGGGGCTTGAAGACTGCGGAATCTTCAAGCAGACCGACGAAGGGCGCGAGCGGTTCAAAACATTCCTGAAAGGATTTTTACAATGGCATTCAAAGTAGAAGAGAAAACAATCAAGGGCAACACCGTCACCGAAATCACCTATGAAAGCGCCGCACAGAAAATCACCCTGACCACGCTGGGCGCGAGCATCAAACGGTTTTTTGCGCCCGACCGAAAGGGGAACTTTGAAAATATCGTACTCACCTACGCCGATGATGAGGACTATGTTGAAAACACCAAGTATCTGGGCGCCACCGTCGGCCCCTACGCGGGCAGAATCTTCCCGCCCGAGCTTTTCGTGAACGACGACCATTACCGCCTGGAGTCCAATTTCATGGACAACGTCAACCTCCATAGCGGTTCCGAGTCCATCAGCCGCCACAACTTCAACCACCTCATCAAAGACGATCAAACGGTTCTCTTCACCACGGTGAAACCGGCCGAAAACAGTCGTTATCCGGGGTTCATCACGTTCATCGTCACCTACCGTTTCAAAGAAGACGGTATGGAAATCACCTATGAGACCACCACGGACAAAGACACCTACACCAATCTCACCAACCACACCTATTTCAACCTTACCGGCACGCCCGCAAAAAGCATCCTGGACCACTGGCTGAAAATTCCTGCGGAAAAATACCTGGTTCTCGATGAGTTCTATGTCGGACAATCGCTTGAGGATGTCTCCGGCACCCCGTTTGATTTCCGCGAGGAAAAGCCGATCCGCGAGGCGGTCGAAACACTTGAGAAGAGCCCGCAGAAAGGCATCGACCATCCGTTCTTGCTGGAAGAACAGAACCTCTCGATCAAAGATGAGACAAGCGGCCGCTTCCTTTCGATCACGACCGACTATGAGACGGTGGTCGTCTATACCAACAACCTGCCCACAGACCACCTGCTCGAACAAGGCCTCAAGGACCGCACGCACCACGCAGTCTGTCTGGAGTGTCAGCACCTTCCAAACGACATCCATTTCTCCAAGGAACCCGCAAGTTTCCAAGCCGCAGGAACCGTGAAGAAAAGACATATACACTACAAGATCGGTACATTATAGAAAGACCGGAAAGAAGGGGATTCCATGGCGACCATCAAGGAAATCGCGAAACGCGCCAACTGTTCGATCGGCACCGTCTCACGCGTGCTCAATTTCGATGAGTCACTGCGTGTGAGCGAGGAAAAAAAGGAACTGATCCTCAAAATCGCCGAGGAGATGCAGTACAGCGCGAAGAAAAGTCAGACGCGCAAGAGCCGCTACAAGATCGGACTGGTCAGCATGTACAGCACGCTCGAGGAACTCGACGACCCGTTTTATCTTTCCATCCGCCTCGGTGTGGAGAAGAAACTGAGCGAACTCTCGCTCGATGCGAAGATACTCCATGACACCGATGAGGGTTATGATTACGCAAAAATGTCCGATGTCGACGGCATCGTCGCCATCGGCCATTTCACCAAAACAGAAATCCGTACTTTCGCGGCCATCACCGAAAATATCGTCTTTGTGAACTCGGATCCGGACTTCACCCGTTTCGACACGGTCTTGTTCGACGGAAAACATGCCGTCAAAGAAGTCGTGAACCACCTCTACGGCCTCGGGCATCGTGAAATCGGTTTCATCGGTGTGCGCGCACTCCGGGAAAAAAAAGGCATCGACCTCGCCGAAGATCGCTACGCCCTCGTGGAAAAATACTTGAGACAAAAAGGCATCCACGATCCGAAATACATCTATCGCGGCGGCAGCACCTATAAAGACGGCTATCACACCATGAAACGCATCATCGACGAGGACGACCTGCCCACCGCCTTTTTCATCGGTAACGACTCCATGTGCATCGGCGCCCTCACCGCACTTTATGAAGCGGGCATCCGGGTTCCTTCCCACATGAGCGTTGTCGGCTACAACGACATCACCAACGCCGAATACGCGCAACCGCCGCTCACCACGGTGAAGGTCCATACCGAACTGATGGGGGCAAAGGGGCTAGAACTACTCATCGATAGGCTGAAAGGCAGGGATATTCCAATCAAGATCTACACCCCGACCCGGCTTGTCAAGCGGAAAAGCACCGGAAAAAGAAATGGAAAAACTATTTAAAGTTTTTCCATTTTTTTTTACCATAAACAAAAAAACTTAAGAAGACCTAAACTGCGCTATTTTTAATAAAACCTAGCCAGATGACGATGATAATGCTTTCACACATCGGTTGACGTATTGGAAAAACGATGGTAAAATACAGGTAAAATAAAAGCAAATATTTTACCAAGGAGGAAAAAAAGTGAAAAAATTCAGTATCGTATTCATGATGTTTTTACTGTCCTTGCTTCTTGTCGCCTGTGCGGAAGACAGAGAACCGCCGGTGATCGAGGGTGTCGAGGACGAACAGATTCTTCAGGGTGAGACATTCGACCCGATGGAAGGTGTGAGTGCGACCGACCATGACGGTAATGACATCACCGACCGTATCGAGGTCGATGGCTTTGTCAATTCCCAGATCCTGGGCGAGCACAACCTCACCTATACCGTGACTGACGAGGAAGGCCTTTCAACGACGGTCAACCGTTACATCACCGTCGTTTTCGAAACCGATGAGCCCCATGAGATCTTCAACGGGGACTTCTCACTCGGTACCGGTGGCTGGACCTTCGACCAACCGGGCGGCACCGCTTCCTGGTCTGTCGATGACGAGATCCTTTCTGTGGATATCGAGTCGCCCGGCAACGAGTGGTGGCAGCTGCAGATCTATCAGCTGATCGAAATCACCGAGGGTCAGACCTACCGCATCGACGTCATCGCCCGTGCGACCGAGAACAAGACGCTCGGCTTGGGGCTTGAGGACACCACGGCCGGTTATGCGATGATCCCCGGCGGAACGCATGCGATCGAACTCGACAGTGAGTTCGACACGTATAGTTTCTATTTCACCAGTGACAGAAGCATCGACGCCGCCAAGTTCGTCTTCTATCTCGGCCAGATGGGCATCCATGAGGAAACCGCCATTGTCGACATCGACACAGTGAGTGTCACCCCGGTCGAATTCGATGAAAGCGAACTCACCATCGATGTCGAGACCATGACCTACCTGCTTGTCAATGACCCCTTCGACGCCTTGGAAGGTGTGACCGCCTCACTTGACGGTGACGATGTGACCGACCTGATCGAAGTCCGCGGCGTGGTTAACACGAACGTCGCCAACCGAACACCTTATGTCGTTCAGTACGTTGTCGAGACGGCCGATCACAAGACGTTTGTGAACCGCGTGGTCGATGTGGAACTCGGCGCCGCCCCGGACCGGCTTTACAACAGTGAATTCGAACAGGGCATTACGGGTTGGACCGTTGATTTCCCTGAAGGCGAGGGCACGATGAGTGTCGTTGACGGCATCCTGGAAGCACAACTTGACAACCTCGGAAGCGCCTGGTGGCATATTCAGCTTTCACAAAATGAACGTACCATCGAAGAAGGCGTTACCTACAGGGTTTCCTTCAGAGCGAAAGCGGACGATCCGAAAGTTGTCGGCCTCGGTGTCGAAAATCCCGCGGATGATTTCGCCAGCCTGATACCGACCGCCCCCGAGTGGACGCTCACAGACGAATACGAAACCTACACCTATGAGTTCACCGCCGAAGAGACCATCACCACAGTGAAATACGCCCTCTTCCTGGGAATGATGAGCGCGGACGATGTGCCGACGACCGTCTATGTCGACCATTTCATGGTCACGACCGTCGTTGAAACCGGCACCTCCGTCATCCAGAATCCCGACATGACGGAAGAAGAAGGCTGGAATTTCGACTTCCCGGAGGGCGAAGGCACCATGCACTACGAGGATGATACCCTCATCGCCGCCATCACCGACGTCGGTGATTACTGGTGGCATATCCAGCTCCAGCAAGACGGTATCCAAGTCGAAGCCGGCACCAGCTACCTTGTGAGCATCACGCTTTCGAGTTCCGAAACCCGCGTTATCGGTATCGGACTGGAAGATGCGAACGAAGGCTTCGCCAACGTCGCGGGAGAAGACATCCACTTTGAAGCGACACCCGAGATGCAGACATTTTATTATCTGTTCACCCCGGACGAGGCCTACAGCAACCTGAAACTCGCCTTGTTCCTGGGCAGAATGAATGATTCACCCGAATCCACCGTTACCGTCGAACAGTTCGACATGACCGTGGCCGACGACCAGAATATCCTTGAGAACTCAACGTTCGAAGATGAATCACACTGGGAATTCGACTTCCCGGAGGGCGAAGGCACCATGACAGTCGAGAACAACCAGCTGCTTGCAGAACTCACCGACATCGGCGATGCCTGGTGGCATGTGCAGCTCGCGCAGCTGAATGCCTCGATTGAATCCGGCGCGTCCTATCTTGTCACCTTCAGGATTTCTTCGGATGAACCCCGTCGCATCGGTCTCGGTATCGAAGATCCCGCTGATGGCTTCAGGGACCTCAAAGGCGACGTCCCTGTGGAGTGGGATATCGATGAGACAATGCGTACCTACAGCTTCGTCTTCAACGCTGAAGACACCATCGACACCGCGAAATTCGCCCTATTCTTCGGCTGGCATACCGATGGCGACGCCCCTAGCAACATCGTCGTCGAGGATTTCTTTGTGATCCGTCTTGCCGACTGACAGCAAAAAAGACCGCCCGTTCATGCGGGCGGTCACCATTAAGGATGATATGATATGAAGATAAGACTCCTACTGACACTTTTACTCGTGTTCATCATCGCCGCCTGCGAGACGGAGGTCAACGATGAAGAAGACGAAAAGACCTATCAGAACCCGGTTTTCGAACCGGTGATCGCGGACCCCTCGATCATCCGAGGGGACGACGGTTATTTCTATGCCTACGGAACACAGGATGCTTGGGAACATGCGGTAGATTTCCGATACGCCCCGATCATCAGAAGCCGCGACCTCGTGGACTGGGAATATATCGGTGATGCGTTCGACAGTGTTCCCGACTGGAAGGGACACGCCTTTATCTGGGCGCCCGATATCCAGTATTTCAATGACCAGTACTATCTTTATTATTCGCTTTCCGTCTGGCACGATCCCAATCCGGGCATCGGTGTGGCCACCGCGGATTCTCCCGAGGGACCATTCACCGACCATGGCAAGCTCTTCGACAGTGATGAGATCGGCGTCAACAACTCGATCGACCCCTACGTACATATCACTGATGAGGGACGGCTTTGGATGTTCTGGGGCAGTTTCCACGGCATCTACGCCATCGAGCTGACTTCGGACGGTCTGGATTACATGGGCGAGAAAGTCCATATCGCAGGGAACGCCTTCGAAGCGCCCTACATCGTCGAGAAGGACGGCTATTACTATTTCTTCGGTTCGATCGGCAGCTGTTGCGCCGGTGCGGCCTCGACCTATGAGGTGCGCGTGGGACGCAGCGAGAATCTACTGGGTCCTTATCTGGACAGAACCGGCAGGGATATCCGCAATACGTCCGGATCCCTTGTGATCGGCGACGGCGAACAGTTTGTCGGAAACGGCCATAATGCCGTTATCCAGGATGACGCCGGCGATTACTGGATAGTCTATCACGGCATCGATGTCGATGATCCGCTTTTACCGGGTGGCGCGACCAGACGGCCGATGATGATCGACAAGATCATCTGGGACAGGAACGGCTGGCCGCAGGTGGCAGCGTTCCGTCCGAGCGAAGATGAAACCGAAGCACCCCATATCGAAATTGAGGAGGAATAACAATGAAAAAACTATTTGTCTTATTAATGGGCCTTACCATCGTATTCACCCTTGCGGCCTGCGGTCCGGATGAGCGCAATGATCTCGCACCAGGCGAGCAGGCCATCACTTTCTGGAACATCTTCACCGGTCCCGACGGCGCGGAGATGCGCGCCCTCGTCGACGATTTCAATGCCGAACATGAAGGCGAGATCCGCGTCTCGACGCAGACCATTCCCGCCAATGACTTCTATGAGGTGTTGAACACTAGCGTGCCCCAGGGGCAAGGACCCGATGTCGCAATCATGCACCTCGACCACATCGCCGTCAACGCCCAGCTCGGCATGCTGAATTCCATCGACCACCTGATCGATGAGAATATGGGTGAGAACTACATTGAACAAGCCTGGAACGCAGGCGCCTTCGAAGGCAGCCGCTACGCGGTTCCGCTCGATGTCCACCCGATCGGTCTTTATTACAACAAGGATATCCTTGATGAGGCCGGCGTCGAGGTTCCAACCACCTACTACGAACTGATCGATGCCTGCGACGCCCTTCAGGATTATGTCGACCACTGCATGCCCCTTTCTTCGATGTGGCCCTCACAGACGGTCTTTACTGCGGCGCTTTTCCAACACGGCGGCCGCGATCTCGATGAGGACGGCCTCTATCCCGCGTTCAATGACGCCTCCGGTTACGCCGCGCTCGACACATTGCACAGTCTGATCTACGAACATGGCATCTCCCCGGGCAGTGTGAACGTCGATGAGGATCTCACCCTTTTCCGCCAGGGACGCGCCGCATTCCATATCAACGGCATCTGGATGCTGAATGCCGTCCATGAATCCGGCATCAACTTCGGCACCGCGTCGATCGAAACCCTCTTCGGTCCCGAACCCGCCATCTGGGCCGGTTCACACAGTTTCGTGCTTCCTTACCAGACCGGGCTCACCGAGGAAAAAGAAGAAGCCATCATGACATTCATCGAATACATCACCGCAAACTCACTGCGCTGGGCCGAAGCCGGCCAGATTCCCGCGGACCTCACCGTCCTCAACAGCGAGGCGTTTCAGGCAATGGACTACCATAACGATTTCTTCGACATGGACGCTTTGCGCTTTGTGACCGTGTCGCCATATTTCGAGGACGGTTTCGAACCGGTCTATTCCAGGGTAACCACTGCCATGTCCAATAGCGATGCCGACATCCAGGCCCTGCTCGACGATGCTGAACAAGAAGGTATAGAGCTTGTCAACGAAGCCCTTGGCCATTAGCACACTGGGGAAGAGAATCCTGCCCGGGGCGTTTTTCCTGCCCCACCTGATTGTCTTCCTCATCTTCTTCATCATCCCGTTTTTCTACGGCATCGTCATCAGTCTTTATGACTGGCATCTGTTCAATCCCGACCTGCGGGAATTCGTCGGGTTGGACAATTTCAGGCGGATTTTGTTCGAATCGGATTCCATATTCTATCGCTATTTCTGGAACGGCCTGCGAAACACCTTCACCTTTGTGGTGCTTGCGGTTCCGCCGCTTGTGATCACACCCTTTTTGTTGGCAAGTCTTTTGAACGTCGAACCGAAGGGTTACAAGGTTTTCCGAGCGATCTTTTTTCTGCCGCACCTTTTCTCTATCGCCACACTCGTTTTGATCTGGCGCTGGGTGCTCAACACCAATGTCGGGATACTGAACCTGACCCTGGCCCAGTTAGGCGTCGATTACATCCCCTGGCTCTCAAGACAGCCCTTTGCCTGGTTCGCGCTTGTCCTGATGACCGTATGGTGGACGATCGGTGCGAACATGGTCATCTTCACCGCCGCCTTGAAAGAGGTCCCAGAAAGCCTCTACGAGGCCAGCGACCTTGAAGGCGCCAACACCTTGCAGAAGATGCGCTTCATCACGTTGCCTTCGATCAGAAATCAGTTGATCTATATCACCATCATGACCACCATCGCATCGTTCAACGTCTTCGGCCAGCCCCAACTGGCCACGCAGGGTGGTCCCGAACAATCCACCACCGTCTTACTCATGTACATCAGGAACATCGCTTTCACCGGGGCCAGACCGAACCCCGGCATCGCCACCGCGATGGCGGTCATCCTGGGCCTCATCATGATGATCATCAGTGTCATCCAGGTCAAACTGATCAAAAGGTTGGGTGATTGATATGGCGATCCAAGCTGTACAGAAAAAGAAAAAAAGAGCCGCGTTCATCGTCCTTTCCGTCATCTCGTTCTTCTGGGTCATGCCCATCATATGGGTGGTCTCGACCTCGTTCAAGACGGAAAGAGAAGCGGTATCCGGCGGATTGAACCTGATTCCAAGAGAATTCACCCTCGAATCCTACCGGTTCATCTTCACTGACGAGCAGCACAATGTCGCCCGCTATGTCTTCAACTCGTTCAGGGCCGCCGGCACCCACACGCTCCTTTATCTGCTCATCGCGTCACTGGCCGCCTACGCTTATGGCATCATGCGCTTCAAGGGCCGCGACCGGATGTTTTGGCTGCTTGTTTCGACGATGATGATTCCTGTTGTCATGAACCTGATTCCGCTTTACAACATCATGATCCGCTTCCAATGGATCAACAGCATCGAGGCACTCGTGGTGCCCGGTCTCGGCGGTATCTTCGGCATTTTTCTGCTGAGGCAGTTCAATTTGAGCATCCCGCGCGACATCCTGGACAGTGCCCATATCGATGGCGCGAACCACTTTCAAATCTACCGACATCTTGTGCTCCCCTTGACCAAACCCGCCCTGATCGTTGTCGGACTGTTCGCCTTCATGGCGAACTGGAACGACTATCTTTGGCCCCTGATCGTGCTCAATGACGAGACCTACCGCACATTGCCTGTCGGACTGGCCCTCATGCAGGGTACTTACAACATCTATTATTCCAGACTCATGGCCGCCACCGTTGTCTCCATGTTGCCTGTATTGGCAATGTTCATGGTCGCGCAACGCTTCTTCATCCGTGGCATCACCATGACGGGTATGAAACAATAAACGAGGTGCTTACAATGAAAAACTCCTACCCAAGACCCCAGTTCAGACGCAGTCAGTGGACCAATCTGAACGGTCCCTGGCAGTTTGCCTTCGATGATGAAAACCGCGGTCTCAAGGACAAATGGTACCGACGGGACACATTTCCCGACGAATCGACCATCACTGTCCCCTTCTGCGTCCAGTCGGAGAAAAGCGGCATCGCCGAGACGGGCGACCACCCGATTCTCTGGTACCGCCGGACCTTCGAGACGGAAGAAGACGCGACCAGAAAAATCCTCAACTTCGGGGCCGTCGACTACAGGACCGATGTCTACATCAACGGCGAGCATGTCGGTAATCACCAGGGCGGTCACGTCTCCTTCAGCTTCGACATCACCGATTACGTGGAAGAAGGACAGAACACACTGCATCTGCGTGTCGAGGACGACATGCACGATATCGAGATTCCCAGAGGCAAACAGTTCTGGAAAGAAGAAAGCGAAAACATCTTCTATACCAGAACCTCCGGCATCTGGCAGACCGTCTGGCTCGAGGAAGTCCACAAGACCCATATCGAACGGGTGAAAATCATCCCCGACATCCTCACCAACAGCGTGAAGATAGGCTATTACCTCAAAAACGCCGGCCGGGCGACGCTCAAGACGACCATCTCGTTCAAAGGCGACACCGTCGACACGAGCATCAAGGAAGTCACCGGCGACTACTACGAAACCGTCCAGTTTCTCGGCAAGGTCAACGACCAGGATCACAAACGCCTCTGGAGTCCCGAACATCCGAATCTCTATGATGTCACCTTCGAACTGGAGGAAAACGGTACCAAAGACATCGTCCACAGTTATTTCGGGATGCGGCGCATCAGTGTCGAAAACGGCACGGTCATGCTCAACAACCGGCCTTACTACATGCGTCTCGTCCTCGATCAGGGCTATTATCCGGGCGGTCTCATGACAAGCCCCGGGGATGAGGCCATCGAAAAGGACATCGAACTCACCAAGGCGATGGGCTTCAACGGTGTGCGCAAGCATCAGAAGATCGAAGAGGAACGTTATCTTTACTATGCCGACAAGATGGGCCTGCTCGTCTGGGAAGAGATGCCGTCGGCCTACAAGTTCTCCTCCCGCATGATGATGAATCTCACCGACGAGTGGCAACGCATCGTCGAACGTGACTACAACCACCCTTCCATCATCGCCTGGGTCCCCATCAATGAATCATGGGGTGTCCCGAACCTGATCAACAACCCCCGCGAAGTGAACTTCCTGGAATCGCTTTACAACCTGACAAAAGCGAAAGACGACACCCGCCTGGTGATTTCGAACGACGGATGGGAACACGGCACCACCGATCTGCTCACCATCCACGATTATGAATCCTCATACAATACGCTCAAAAAACGCTACAGCGAAACCGACAGCATCCTCTCGAGCCTCCCCGGCCACCGTCTGATTTTGAACAAAGGCTTCACCTACGACGACGAACCGATCCTCATCACCGAGTTCGGCGGCATCAGCTTCAAGAAGACCGAGCGGGAAGGATGGGGTTACTCCGAAGCGCATGACGAAAGCGATTTCGAAACACGCATCGACGCCGTCTTCAGTGCGCTTTATGAATCCGCGCTCATCCAGGGTGTCTGTTACACGCAACTCACCGACATCGAACAGGAGATCAACGGTCTGCTCACCTTCGAGCGGGAACCCAAGATCCCCGTCGAGACCATCAGGAAAATCGTCAGAAACCAGTGATACCCGACCGTCCCTAGGTAAAACCAATTCCGGAATCCTCCCATTCCATAGACCGCACCACCAAAAAACGCGATTATTCGCGTTTTTTCTTTCGGATATGGTAAAATGGGGCTGTAAAGGGGTTGATTGCCATGGCCAGAAAAACATTCTGGATCTCGATCATCATCGGACTCGTCATCTTGCTTTTTTTTATACTGGCTTCACACATCATCAGCGTCGGTGAGCGTCTCACCGCGTTCCATCCGTTTTTGGCCTACGGTTTTTACGGCCTGGCCGCCGTGCTTGTCTATCTGCTCGTGATCAACCCGCTCAGGGTCATCATGATCGCACCGACATTCTCGATCGACGCCTTCGCCGACGACAAACACCTGCGTACCTACCGCAAAGCCGCGAAGGTCATCCTCAAGTTCGACTACATCACCGACGAGGAAAGAGCGCTGCTCTCAGAGAACCTGAAAGACAGGGAAGAAATCAGAAAAGCCCTTCAAACAGTCTTCAAGGGATCGATCAGGAAAGAAGTGGACAAGGTGATCATCACCAATTCCCAGACGGTGCTCGTGACCACCGCGATCTCCCAAAACGGTAGCCTGGATATGTTCGCGGTGATTTTCTCCAACCTGAGGATGATCAAGACCATCACGAAGACCTGTGGTTTTCGCCCGGGCTATTCCCATCTGGCCAAACTGACCATCCGTGTCGCCGCCGTGGCCATGATCGCCGAGGGACTCGAGGATGTCGATATCAACCGGGCGCTTCCGGGCCGCTTCTCAGAAACCATCCGCGACATTCCTGTGGTGCGCTCCATGACCAACAGCGTCTTCCAGGGCATCTCCAATGCCATGCTGACCTGCCGTATCGGCATCGTCACCAGACGCTATCTCTTTCAGGAGAACAAACTGCTCTCCACCCGTCAGCTGCGGCTTGAATCCTACAAGGAATCTTTCCGGCTGATGCCGAAGATCGTTACCGGCGGTCTTTCGAATTTCCCCAAGGGAATCATGAATTTCATGGTCAAACCGTTCGTCAGGAATCCGTTCACGAAAAAAGGGACTGAGACACCATGAATGATAAACAACTGATTCAGTATGCCCGCCTCGTGTTGCTGAGGGGGGTCAACCTCAAAGAAGACCAGGACCTTGTCATCAACGCGCCGGTCAGCGCCCAGGATTTTGTCCGCGCCCTGACACAGGAGGCCTACCGCACCTTCAAAAGCGGCACCGTCCATGTGAACTGGCAAGATCCCTTCCTTTCGCGCTACGCCTATGCACACGCCAAAGAAGCGGTCTTGCAGGATGTCCCCGATTATGTCCTGAAACGCATGGAGGACCTGACCGACCGCAAAGCCGCCTTCCTCACCGTCGCCACAAGCACGCCCGGTCTCATGCAGGGACTGGACCAAAAACGAATCCAGCAATCACAAAAAGCCCTCGCACCGAAGATGCGGCCCTACCAGGAGAAAATCATCCGTAACCTAAAATGGTCCGTCGTCGCCTATCCTTCCATCCTCTGGGCCAAGAAGGTCTATCCGGACAAGGACGACAGCGACGCCCTCATCCAGCTTTTCGAGGATCTGATCACCATCATGCGACTCGACCGGGAAAACCCGATCAAAGAATGGACCGACCATCTGAACACCCTTGAAAAAAGACGGCGCAAACTGAACGAATACCGCTTCGAACGCCTGAAATACAAATCAGAAACCATGGACCTCACCATCGAACTTCCCGATGAGCACATCTGGATTTCCGGTGCACAGAAAAGAGGCGAGGACATCTTCCTGCCCAACATGCCGAGTGAGGAAATCTTCACCGCCCCCGTCAAGACCGGCGTCAACGGGACATTGAAACTCACCAAATCGCTCAATGTCCGCGGCGTCCTGGTCGAACCGTTCACCATGAAACTGCGTTACGGCGAGATCATCGAAACCGACTGCGAAGGCGAGCAGAAGAAGGTCATCGACCACCTTCTGAACGTCGACAAAGGCGCCCGCTATCTGGGCGAGGTCGGCCTGGTCCCCCAGGAGAGTCCAATCAACCAACTCGGGCGTGTCTATTATCAGAATCTGCTCGATGAGAACGCAAGCTGTCACTTCGCCATCGGCAATGCCTATCCGATGACCGTCAAGAGCAAGGGCCTTTCGGTCCAGGAAATCGCCGACACCCACAATATCAACCGCAGCCTCGTCCATGTCGATTTCATGGTCGGCTCCGACGATCTTACCATCACCGGTGTCACCCGGCTCGGTGATGAAGTTCCCGTCTTTGAAAACGGGACCTGGACCAAGCATTTCGACTGAAATGAAAAGCGCGTAGCGGAAGCTACGCGCTTTGTTACCTCAGATAGTGATAAAGCAGTGCGATCGTGCTTGCGACACCGTCGTAATGGGTCCGCTCCATCCCGTGGGAGGCGTGGACACCCGGTCCGATGAGCGCCCCTTTGAAATCGTGCCCGCCGCGCCTGGCCGCGGAGACATCCGACCCGTAGAAAGGATAAATGTCGACAGCGTGGTTGATACCGTTACCCCTCGCGACCTCTTTGAAGCGGGTGACGAGCGAGTAATCATAGGGGCCGGTCGAATCCTTCGCACAGATGGAGACATCGTATTCCGTGCAGGTGAGGTCGTCACCCACACAGCCCATGTCGATGGCGATGAACTCGTCCACAGTGGGGATATCCGCCGCTCCGTGGCCGACTTCCTCATAAGTCGAGATAATGATTTCGAGGCCGGCTTCGGGTATCTCCCCCTGGTCCTTGAAGGCTTTGATCAGGCCGAAGATGCTTGCGACATTGATTTTATCATCAAGGAAACGCGACTTGATGAAGCCGTTTTCGGTGATGGTGGTCTTGGGGTCGAAGAAGATGTAGTCGCCCACATCGATGCCGAGGGCGAGGGTGTCATCCTTCGTGCGCACTTTCTCATCGAGGCGAACCTCCATGTTATCGGGGTTTCGTTCCTTCGAGGCGGCGTCCTTGAAGACGTGCACCGAAGGCGATGTCGAGAGGAAAGTCCCGGTATAGTCCGCCCCGTCCCTCGTGCGTACCGTGCAGTACTCACCGTCCATCGACGCCCAAAGCGGTCCACCGATCGGTGTGAAACGCAACGTGCCTTCGCTTGTGATGCTTCTGACCATCGCGCCGAGGGTGTCGACGTGAACGGCGAGCCCCACCCGTTTTTCCGTGCGTCCGGGCACGCTGATGACGAGGTTGCCTTTTTTGCTTTTGGTGTGCTTGAGTGAAAACTTGTCCGCTTCTTGTTTGATCCGTTCGGTTATCGCTTCGGTATAACCGCTGGGAGAAGGTATCTTCAAAATCTCTTCTGCCAGTGACAAAACATAATCTCTGTCGATGTTCATGATAATCACCTCAACCGTCATTATAGCATAAGGCTTTTAAGTTTTGTGCTTTTTTCATCAATCGTTCGAAAAGGACATTTGCGCGTGTTATAATGTTGATGGTGATGCTTATGCACGTAGTTTACGGCGGGTCGTTCAATCCCCCGACCAAGGCCCATCTCGAAGTCTATGAACATCTCAGTGAACATCTCGATATAACCCGGTTCACCTTTCTTCCGGTCGGGTCCGTCTACGGCAAGCGCGACCTCGAAAGCGACGAACATCGTTACCGCATGCTTGAGACGATGGTTGCCAACAAGCAGGACGTGGTCGTCAGCGGCCTGGAGATGGAGGACCCCCGTTTCAAGGGGACCTACCGGGCGCTCAAACGGCTGCGCCGCGGTCAGGAACCCCTCGCTTTCGTCATCGGCGCCGACAATCTTCTCGGTCTCTACCGCTGGAAGAACATCAACAAGCTCCTTGACGAGTTTCATTTCATCGTCTTGAACCGCGGCGAAAGCGATCTCGACCAGGTCATTGAAAAAAATCCTTTTCTTCGCTATCATAGGGAAAGTTTCATCCTTTTCCCCGATTTCTCCATCCCGGTTTCGAGTTCCACCTTCCGTAAAACGAAAGACAGAAGCCTCCTTCCAAAAGAAGTGGCTGATTACATAGACGAACAAGACCTTTACAAGGAGTGATGACGATGTATCACAATGATTTCATCAAAGTCGCGAGCGTGACACCACGCCTTCGCGTCGCGAATCCGCAGTACAATGTCGACGAGATGCTTTTTCTCCTCAAGGACAATCGCGCGGCCATCGCCGTTTTCCCCGAACTCGGTGTGACCGCCTACACATGCAACGACCTTTTCTTCCAAAACAGCCTTCTCAAGGACACTAAGAAACAAATCGGAAGACTGCTTGAAAACAATCCCTTCAAAGGTGTGCTCATCTTCGGCGCACCCCTTGAGATCGACGGCATCCTCTATAACAGCGCCTTCATCGTCAAAGGATCGCGGATTTTGGGCATCGTGCCGAAGTTCTATCTGCCCAACACCCAGGAGTTCTATGAGAAACGCTGGTTCACAAGCGCCTACGACATCGTCAAAAAGACAAAGATGATCCGCTATCTTTCCCAGGTTGTCCCCTTCGGTTCGATCATCTTCAAAGAAAGCGAGACCAATTTGAGTTTCGGCGTCGAGATCTGTGAGGACATGTGGGCCCCGATCTCTCCGGGCAACCTCCTCGCGCTCAACGGTGCGAAGATGATCATCAACCTGAGCGCGTCGAACGAATACCTCGACAAGCGGATCGTCAGAAAACGGACCATCGTCGAACACTCCAGAAGAAACGCCGGCGCCTACATCTACTGTAGCGCGGGCGTCAACGAATCGACGAGCGAGACGGTCTTCAGCGGTCACAACGTCATCGCACAAAACGGTGAATGTCTGGTCGAGACCGAGCACTTCTCCCGCGAATCCGAAATCATCTATGCCGACATCGACCTGTCGAAGATAGCCTATACCCGAAAAAACAATTCATCTTTCAGAGATACCCTGAACAAACACGAATTCGAGGCGGTCGAAGTGGATTTCGACATCGACACGACCGATGATTTCATCTTCGAAAAGCCGCTTGATAAGACCCCCTTCGTGCCGAAGAGCGATGAGATGCGGGCTTTCGAGAAAATCGCGGCCCTGCAGGAAAACGCCCTGATCAAACGCCTTGAACACATCGGCGCCAAAACCATCGTCGTCGGCGTCTCGGGCGGACTTGATTCCACCCTGGCTTTGATGATTGCGACCCGCACCGCCGACGCCCTCGGCCTCGACCGCAAAGCGGTCTACGGTGTGACCCTCCCCGCGCTCGGCACGAGCGAGACGACCAAAAAACAGGCGCACACCCTCATGGACCACCTCGGGGTGACCGCGCACGAAATCGACATCAGCGACCACGTCAAGGCGCACCTCAGCCTGATCGGCCACGACGGCGTCACCACCGACATCGCCTACGAAAACGCCCAGGCGCGCGCCAGAACCATGGTGCTCATGAATCTCGCCAACATGCACCACGGGCTCGTTTTGGGTACCGGGGACATGAGCGAGATCGCCCTCGGTTTCATCACTTATAGCGGTGACCAGATCAGCATGTACAACATCAATGCCGGTCTGCCCAAGACCCTGGTCCGTTTCATGGTGAGAAAATACGCCGAGACCAAATTCGGAGAAAACCTTACCGACGTCGTCGAAGACGTCCTCGATACACCGATATCCCCTGAGCTCATCTTGAATCAGATCACCGAGGAAGTGCTCGGGAAATACGAAATCAACGACTTCATCCTGCACCGTTTCCTGAGATTCGGCGATGACGAGGAACGAATCAAGTGGCTGGTGGAAAAAACCTTTCCGATCGATGCAGAGGAAGCCGCTGATTACATCAACAACTTCTTCAGACGTTTCTATGCGAACCAGTTCAAAAGACAAGCCTCGCCCGACGCACCGAAGATTCTCGATATCTCCCTGTCCCCCCGCAGTGATTTCAGGATGCCTTCGGATGTGAACAAGCGACAAAAATAAGGATCTGATACTATGAAAAAAAGAGTTGTGGTGGGCATGAGCGGCGGAGTCGACTCCTCCGTTGCCGCCTATCTGCTTAAAGAAGCGGGCTACGAGGTCATCGGCCTTTTCATGCTCAACTGGGATTCGGCGGCCAACCAGGATGTCCTGGGCAACCCCACCCTGAGCGATGACGTCTGTCCGCAGCAAAAAGACTACCAGGACGCCCTCAAAGTCTGTGAGCATCTCGGCATCCCGCTCAAGAAAGTCGATTTCATCGAGGAGTACTGGCGTGATGTCTTCACCTATTTCCTTGACGAGTACAAGAAGGGCCGGACGCCGAACCCCGATATCATGTGCAACAAATACATCAAGTTCGACGCGTTCATCGAACATGCCAGGAATTTTGACGCCGATTACATCGCCATGGGCCACTACGCCCGCGTCAGAAGAAACGGGAAACCTGAACTTCTGCGCGGTCTGGACGACAACAAAGACCAAAGCTATTTCCTGAGCCAGCTCACCGCGAAACAACTTGAGAACGTCCTCTTTCCAGTCGGCGATTTGACCAAGGACGCGGTCCGCAAGACCGCCGTCAAACAAAACCTCCCCACAGCTGACAAGAAGGACTCGACCGGCATCTGTTTCATCGGCGAGCGCGAGTTCAACAAATTCCTGAAAAACTACCTTCCCGCGCAACCCGGCGAGATCAAGACACGCGACGGGAATGTCATCGGCCGCCACGAAGGTCTGATGCACTATACCATCGGCCAGCGCAAGGGGCTCGGAATCGGCGGACTCGCTGATTACGACAACGCCCCGTGGTTCGTCATCGGCAAGAATCTTGAAAAAAACATCCTCTATGTCGGCCAAGGGTATCATCACCCGAGACTCTATGCGACAAGTTGCATTCTGGAGGATATGAACCTGATCGACACGGATACGGATCTTACGGGGATGGCGCTCACCGCGAAGTTCCGCTACCGCCAAAGCGACCGTGGCGTGACCGTGACCAAAAACGAATCCGGCGACTATCACATCCTTTTCGAGGAACCGGTCCGGGCGGTGACCCCGGGACAAGCCTGCGTCCTTTATGACGGCGAGATCTGTCTTGGCGGCGGCATCATCAAAGACGTCTTCAAAAATAACGAGAGACTCGATTATTGAACGAACGGGGTGACAATGTGAAACGAGGGATCGCACTCTCCGGCGGCGGCGCCAGAGGCGCCTATCAGGTCGGTGTGTTAAGAGCGCTAGGCGACCACGGGCTGCTTGATAACGTCCATGCCATCAGCGGTTCGAGCGTCGGCAGCCTGAATGCCTGCCTGCTCGCCATGAACAATCTCGACAAGGCGGAAGAACTATGGCTGTCACTCGATGACGACGCGGTTTTCGACACCGACGTCAAATGGGGGGGAATGCTTAAGGAAAATGTGAACCTGCTCGAGAAAGGCATCCTGCAGACCGACAAACTCGAGGCGATGGTCGAAGAGACGATCGATTTCGATACCGTGAGAAAACATAACGTCTATGTCGCGGTCAGTCATGTCGGCGATGAGCAATCGGGACTGTTCGATGTGCTCACCATCAATATCCGCAATTTTTTCGAGAAGAATAAACATATCTATTACGCCCCCTTGAAGGAACTCAGCAACGCCGAAATCAAAAAAATCCTGCTCGCGAGCTGTGCCATCCCGGTCATCTTCAAACCCGTCAAGTTCGAAGGCAAGACTTATTACGACGGCGGCGTTTTGGACAATACGCCCTATCAGCCCCTCATCGACCGGGGCTGTGAAGAAATCATCGTCATCGACCTGTTCAGAATCAACCTCGACCGCAAGAAACAAATCAAGGACACGAAGATGCACTATATCCACCCCTCCCGCTATCTGGGAAGGATCATGGACTTCAGCAGCGATAAGATTAAGAACCGCTTCGATCTGGGTTACGAGGACGGCTTGAAATTCGTTGAGAAGTACAAGGAACAATAGCGCAAGGACACATCGCCCCGCGGCCGTGTCCTTTTCATTTGGAGACATGAAAAAAGAAGGGCGAGGCCCTTCTTTTCAATCGAAGATGTGTTTGCTCAGGTAGCGTTCGGCGCGGTCGGCGAAGATGACGACGATATTGCCGGCTTCCATCCGTTTTGCCGCCCGTAAGGCGCCGACCATGGCCGCGCCCGATGAAGACCCGACGAGCAGACCCTCCTTGCGGGCGAGCCTCTTCACCATGGCGAACGCTTCCGCATCGCTGACCTTCTCGATTTCGTCGACGAGGCGCATATCCATGGTCGAGGGCATGAAATCATTGCCGATGCCCTCGATTTTGTAGGCGCCTGCTTCACCACCGCCCATGGTCGACCCCACCGGGTCGACCAGAAGTCCGCGGATTCTCTCATCTTTTTCTTTCAGGTAGCGCATGACGCCGGTGAAGGTGCCACCGGAACCTGCACCCGAGACGAACAGGTCAATCTTGCCGTCCATCTGCGCATGGATTTCCGCGCCGGTGGTGCGGTAGTGGACCTCGGGATTCGCGGCATTGCCGAACTGATCGGGGATGAAGTGGTTATCGTATTTTTTCTTCAGTCTTTCCACTTCCTCAAACGCGCCCTTGAGCCCTTTTGATTCCTCGGTGTTGATGACCTTCGCGCCGAGGGCGCGCATGATTGTCTGTTTTTCGACTGAAAATTTGTCGGGAACGACCAAGATGAGCTCATAGTCCTTATCGAGTACCGCGAGGGCGAGCCCGATGCCGGTGTTGCCGGCGGTGGCTTCAATGATGGTCGCCCCGGGTTTCAGTTTCCGTTCCTTTTCCGCTTTTTCGATGATCGCCATGCCCATGCGGTCTTTCACCGATCCACCGGGATTCTCGGATTCGAGTTTTGCGAAGATTTCCACCTTCGGCGGTGTCTTGAAATGGCGCAGTCTCACCACGGGGGTATTGCCGATCATGGCGTGGATGCTACGATGGACATCCATTATTCGGTCGCGATATCCAGTTCGGCGATGAGGTCGTCGGTATCCTCGATGCCGACGGAAAGCCGGATGAGGGTATCGGAGATGCCGAGTTCTTTTCTTTTTGATTCGGGTATCGAGGCGTGGGTCATCCTTGCCGGGACTGAGATCAGGCTCTCGATACCGCCGAGGCTTTCGGCGAGGGTGATCAGTTTGAGGTCCGAAAGCACTTTGGCCATGACCGTATCATCGGTGACTTCGAACGAGATCATTCCGCCCGCGGCCCGCATCTGCGCATGCAGGGGATTGCCATCGTTGTCGGCGGGGTAATGGACCTTATTGACCCAGGATTGGCGTTTGAGCCATTCCACGATGGTAAGGGCGCTTTTGCAGTGTTGTTCCATCCTGACGCCGAGGGTCTTGATGCCACGCATGAGCAGAAAACTGTCAAAGGGGCCCAGGATGGCGCCGGTGGAGTTTTGGGTGAAGTGAAGGCGTTCGCCCAGTTCCTTGGAATCGACGACCACCAAGCCGGCGACCAGGTCGCTGTGGCCGCCAAGATATTTGGTGGCACTGTGAAGGACGATATTTGCGCCTTCCTTGAGGGGTTGTTGGAGATAGGGCGTCATGAAGGTATTGTCGACAATCAGCAGAAGGTCATTGCGTTTTGCGATGGTCGAAACCGTGCTGATGTCGGTTATTTTCATCATCGGATTGGTCGGGGTTTCGATGAAGACGGCCTTCGTGTTTCGCTTGATGTGTTTTTCAACCGCATCGAGATCGCTCGTATTGACGAAATCATACTCGAAACCGAGTTGGCTGAAGACTTTGTCGACGACACGGAACGTACCGCCGTAGACATCGTCGCTCAAGATGATGTGGTCACCGCTTTTGAAAAGCATGAACAAGGTGGTGATGGCCGCCATGCCTGAAGCGAACGCGAAACCGCGCACGCCGCCTTCCAAGTCGCTGATCAGGGATTCCAGGGCCGCGCGAGTGGGATTGCCCGTGCGCGAATATTCATAGCCCTTGTGTATGCCGACTTCGGATTGCGCATAGGTCGAGGTCTGATAGATGGGCACATTGACCGAACCGGTGAGCTTGTCGCCGAAGATGCCACCGTGGATCAGGAGTGATTTTTGTTTCATGCGTTTGGCTCCTTTGCATATTTGTCTTCGAGTTTCGTTAGAACGTCTTTCGCGTATTCCTGCGCGCCGAATAGGGAGAGGTCTTTGTAGTTTCCGCACTGGACAGGGTTCTTTGCGGGAATCGCGTCGGCGTCGAGCACTTTCTTGAGCGCATTGATCCACCCTTCGGCGATTTCTTCTTCTTCACGCTCACCGAGCAGAATCAGATAAAATCCGGTGCGGCATCCCATCGGAGAGATGTCGACGATATCCTCGAGTTCCTCTCTCATGAAGCCGGCGAGCAGATGTTCGAGGCCATGAACGGCCGCGGTGGGCATGATTTCCTTGTTCGGCTGGGTGAATCTCAGATCGAATTTAGTGATGGTGTCTTTGTTTTTTGTCTTCATGGTGCCTGCCTTTCGCGCAAATGGCGCCTTGACGACGGTATGATCCATTGTGAAACTTTCAACTATGACTTCTTTCATTTATTGTTCTCCTTTTGCGGTAATAATCCACACGTATTTGTTCATCTTTTTCTTGCTGACATTAAAACCGGCCGCTTCAAAGAGGGCGACCATGTCTCCGAGATACTCGTAATACTCGCTTTTCAGATCCGCAAGCAGGGCTTCGGACCCTTGGTTTATCACGTGTTCGAAGAGCGCTTTTTTGTAGGCCTTGCTTTCGAACATGGTATCGGCCATGACGATCCGGCCGAAAGGGTTCATGTATTGTTTGAGATAAGCGATGGCTTTCTTTTTGTCCTCATGAGTCAGGTGGTGAAAGGCATAAGACGACACAATCGCGTCAAACGATTTTTCAATCGGGACATGAAGAAAGTTCCCATCGACGATGCTGACTGCGGGAAGTTTCTGCCGAGCCGCCTTGCGCATTTCCTCAGAAGGCTCAATACAGGTCACATCAAACCCGTGCTCATCAAGTTTCTTCGCGAGATTGCCGGTGCCGCAGCCGATTTCGAGTACGCTTTGACACGATGCAATCTCCTCTTTTATGGTGTCTAGAATCTGTTCATAACCTTCGAACACTTCATGATATTCGCCGCCTTCTTCAAAGACGGTCTTATCATACACTGGTGCCCAGCGGTCGAACAGGTTACTGAAATCTCGCATTGTAGCCTCCTTTTTCTTATACTGGTTTAACACAATATACTATAGCGGTTCATATAAATCAAACGATATGATAAACCGTCTTTTTTCACTTGTCGGTAACCACAAGGTCCGTCCGAGGTTTTCGTGGATGAAAACCGAAACGAAGGCGGAAACGCTAAAAAATTTAAAGCAATTTGAGCGGGTTATCGTAATTATGAGGTAGAAGGAGGTAATACCATGAAAAAAATTATCGTCATCTGGCTTTTACTGCTTGCGGTTTTGACGCAGAGCGAGACCATCCACGCCTCGCAGTACCTCACCTATCAGGAGATCGAGTTTGAAAACCGTGGCAACAGGCTTCTGCGTGATTACACCGCCTATGATTATGATGTGCTTTACCGCAGACTCGGCGGCCGTCGCTTCTGGGGGTGGCGCACCCACACCCATATTGACAATGAGCGTGTCATGTTCAAAAAAGAGACACTCTACATCATCAGAAACGAAGGCAAGACCCCGATCAGACAGAACTATGTCTTCAACACCAGTGAACAGGAAGTCACACAAGTGAGTACCACAGGCTCCCTCGGCGTCGATGCGAGCGGAAAGAAAGGGAACTTCGAAGCGGGTCTCGACGCCCAGATCACCGCAAGCTATTCAAACGCGCGAACCGTGAAGATGGAAGAGACCGTGGAAATCCACATCGATGTCGATCCGTTGACCGAACTGCATGTGATCATCTACGGTGAAGGACTCATCTCAAGCGGTGTGGGGCGACAGTACCGTTTCTTCAGGAATGTCAACGAGGGCGGCTGGGAGATATTCACCCTCACCACCGAATACTACTCGATTGTGAAAGCGGCCTTTTAACATGCGCCTTTTTCTCACGGCCTTCCTCATCGTTACCAGCGTGCTTTTCGCCATCAGCATCAGACGACTTCAGACCACGCCGTTCGTCCTTTACACCCTGCCTTTGGAACACACCTATGTCCACCGTACCGCCGAGGAACCCATTGTGGTCGAAGCGCTCGTGAACCACACGGATTCGCCGCTCATGATGAAGGAAAACATCGCCGCTGTGCGCATCGGTGAGGGTGCGGATGAAAGACGGGTCGCCCTGAAAGGCCTTGAAGAAGTGGGGCGGGTCAACCTTGATGGGCGCACCTTCGCCCGGATCAGGCTGACCATCACGCTCGGATACCACGCGCCCGGTACGGATCTCGTTCTTCCCGATGCTCCGCTCGAGCTGACCTACCGCGACGGACGCCGGCTCAGCATCCCGCTTGGCAGCCTTTCGGTCCATTTCACAGATCGAAGCGGAGGCGCGATCAGACTCAAAGCCATGCACAATCTGCACGGCGCACTGGCTTACGGCGTGACAAGCCTGGGCTTTATTGTGACCCTTGAGAATCCCTCGAACCGGGATGTCACCATCCAATCGTTCGATATCCTTGGGAAGGCTGTCAGGGTCAACCCTGGCGCGATCACACAATATGACGGTCCCCACACCCCGTTCATGACGCCTGCGGATATCCTCGGTTTCCCCTACGACAACTTCGCGTACGGGGAATACATGGAGGAAATGATGCTTCCCGCTCAAACAGCCACCACCTTTTTCGTGCCCTTCTCCTACGAAACAGAAGAAGCTTTGTTGCACCGCTATCCGGTCATCATCACTTACCAGACGGGTGAAAAGGCGGATATCTTCGTCCTTGATGACTTTCTGTTCATCAACACGGACCATTTCGCGCCCACGAACCATCCGCTTTTAAAACGCGGTGTGCTTCATGATTGAACTGATCGGCGTTGAAAAACGCTACCGTAATGAGACGGTCACGTTTACGGACAAGCGACTTGAAAAAGGACTCTGGCTCCTTCTGGGGCGAAACGGCGCCGGCAAGACGACCCTTCTGCGCATTATCGCGGGACTGCTTCCCTACGCCGGAACGTGCACGGTCAGAGGGTCGGTGATGCTCGCGGAGGAGAAGGTCGCTTTGCCGCCGCTGATGCGTCTCGGGGATTATCTGAAGACATTAGAGCGCCTCAGCGGAACCACTGGAAGAAAGCGTCACCTTCTGTCCCTATTCGGCCTCACCGGCAAGGAAATGGTGCTGATGAAAGACCTCTCGCTCGGTATGCGGCGGAAAGTCCAGCTCACCGCCGCCCTCATGGAGGAAAGAGCGATCTACCTCCTCGATGAACCGATGAACGGTCTCGACCATGCGAGCCGGGCGGCCTTGGTCGCCTATCTTGAGAATCTGGATGCCCTCATCGTCCTCACAACCCATCATGAGACGCAGTTCACGGGTGTGAAAAAGCGGTTGTGGCGACTATGACCGCGGCCCTCAGGATGCATTTCTTCCGGGTCTTCACCATCAGGTCTTTTTTGTTTCTCGGGGCTTTGGTGGTGCTCAATGTCCTTTTGCTGATCCATTTCACCCAGCTGAACGACACTTATGTGAACCGGGTGGTAAACGGCGCCTCATATGCGAGACAGTATTTCAAGGAGGGCTTTTGGCTGATGAAAATCACGTTTTTGTTGTGGCTGATGTTTCTGACCAACCAGCTGTTCAGCGACAAGGCGCTCGATATCCCGCTTCTGATGCGCGTGAGTGCCTGGAAGGTCCTCATGTCCAAGGTTCTTTTCATGATTGTCTCGGTCTTTTCTCTCTATTTTTTTTTACAGGGTGTGATGCTTTTGATCTTCAGTCTCACCCCGTTTGCCGATGCTTATCTGATCAACCGGACCGTCATGTTTTACTTTTTGCTGTTCATTAGTTACTACGCCGTGATCATGATTTTTCTCATCCGTACCTTCGCACACAGTTACGCGCTGATGGTTCTTTTCTTCACCTTCTTCGTGAGCGAGATTCTGCTACCTTATGAGATTACGGACAAAGGTCTCACGGGCGGAACCCATCTGCTCAATCTCATATTTCTCAATATCGGACTTTATGCGGATGGGCGTTTTCTTATGACCGGCCACGTCGGCGTCCATCTCGTCATCACCGCCATCTTTCTTTGGCTTTGTCTGCTACGCGATGAAAAAGCACCGTTCTGAAAATTAGATGCATGATTGTCACAAACGTTTTCACATGATATAATTAATCCGCATCCGTCAGACAAGGTCTGTATGGATGCGGTTTTATTGACAACAGGAAGGGGTTATCACAATGTGTGGAATTGTCGGTTACTTAGGCACTGAAAACGCAAGAACCATTGTTTTGGAAGGACTCAGGCGACTCGAATACCGGGGTTACGACTCGGCAGGGATGAGTCTTTTCGACAAAAACAATAACACATTCGCGATTTTCAAGGAAAAAGGAAGAATCAACGCACTCGAAAAGATTTTGACGCTCAAGGAAAGCACCGTGGGTATCGGCCACACACGCTGGGCGACGCACGGCAGGGTCACCAAACAAAACGCGCATCCCCACACCTCGAAATCGGGCCGTTACATCGTGGTCCACAACGGGGTGATCGAAAACCATCATAAACTTAAAGAGACCTATCTCGCCGACCACCGTTTCGAAAGCGAAACCGACACCGAAGTGGTCGCACAGCTGATTGAGACCATGGGTGCCTCCATGAATACGGAAAACGCCATTTTGAGCGTTCTGCGCCTGCTTCGTGGTTCCTATGCGCTCCTTGTCATCGATACCGAAGACAAGGAGACCCTCTATGCGGCGAAGCACAAAAGTCCGATGCTGATCGGCCGCGCGCAAAGCGGCATGGTCATCGGTTCCGATATGATGGCGCTTGCCGGAAACGTCGACAATTATCTCGCCCTTGAAGACGAGACCTTCGCCCGTCTCACCCGGGACAATTTCACGCTTTACAACCTCGAGGGCGAAGTCCTGCCATTCACGATGAGTCCTCTAGACTTGGATGATTTCTCAAGCGAAAAGGGTGAATTCCCCCACTATATGCTCAAAGAGATCCATGAACAACCCGCGGTGCTGAGGCGGATTATCGGCAGATATTTCAACGAGACAGACACCCTGATCGACGGGGGACTGATTGAGACCATCAAGGCCCATGACCGGATTCACATCCTCGCCGCCGGCACCAGCATGCATGCCGGACTGGTGGCCAAGACGCTGCTTGAGAGCCTCGCGAAGATTCCGACCGAAGTCCATATCGCCTCGGAGTTCGCCTATCACGAACCATTGCTCACCGGCGATCCGTTTTTCATCCTGATCTCACAAAGCGGAGAGACCGCCGATCTTCGCGCCTGTCTGGTGAATCTGAAAAAAGCCGGAAGAAAGACGCTCACTGTCACCAATGTGCGGACCTCGACCCTCGCAAGGGAAGCGCAGGGATATTTGGAAATCCACGCCGGACCCGAAATCGCCGTCGCCTCGACCAAGGCCTATACGGCCCAGATCGCGGTACTCGCGATTCTTGCCTACAGCCTGAGCGAACAGAGTTTCGACCTGAAACGTGAGCTCTCGCAGGTCGCGCTCGCGATGGAACACTTTCTCGCAGGATATGAGACGATTGGACCGATCACGGAAACATTGCTCAAAAAGGAGAACTGTTTCTATATCGGGCGAGGGCTTGATTATGCTGTCTGTCTGGAAGCGGCCCTCAAGCTGAAGGAAATCTCCTATATCCAGACCGAAGGTTTCGCGGCAGGCGAACTCAAACACGGCACCATCGCACTGATCGAGGAAGGCACACCGGTCATCGGACTCGTGTCGAACGCCCGCACCGCAGAAAATACCAGAAGCAACCTGAACGAAGTCAAAAGCAGGGGCGCCAACGTGCTGATCATCGCATCTGAAAGCCTGAAAGAAAAAGGCGATGGCATCGTCCTTGAAGATGTCAGTCCGAGTCTGTCACCGCTACTCACGGTCGTGCCGACACAGCTGATCGCCTATTATGCGGCGCTTCATCGCGGCTATGACATCGACAAGCCCAGAAATCTCGCCAAGAGCGTCACCGTCGAATGATATTTTAATCACCGGGATTTTATGTTACACTTATTATGACAAAATGTATGTTTACCACATCCAAGGAGGGAGCTATATGGGAAAATATTTCGGAACAGACGGCATCCGGGGCGTCGCTGGAAAGGATCTGACTGTGATGATGGCCTACAAGATCGGCCAGAGTCTCAAAAAGACATTCAATACTGAGAAAGTAGTGGTCGGCCAGGACACCCGCGAAAGCAGCGACCTGCTCGCGCTCGCCGTCGCAAACGGCGCGATGAGCACGGGGGTCGATGTGCTTTATGTCAGCGTGGCCCCCACCCCTGTCATCGCACATTACAGCAAGACCGAAGGCATCACCGGCATCATGGTGACCGCCTCTCACAACCCGTATCAGGATAACGGGATCAAGATTTTCGACAAAGGCTACAAGATGAAGACCAACGAAGAGATGCAGATCGAGGCCCACATCGACGGTGAAACCCTCACCGAAACCGGCGGGGCTTTCGGCCGTTTCGTCCTGAGCGACGAACCGATCGAACGCTACATGGCGCTTTATGACCAGACCGATTTCAGCGAGATCAACCTTTCTGTGTGTCTCGATACCGCCAACGGCGCGACCAGCGGCCTTGCGGAACGTCTCCTCAAAGATTATGTCGACGACACCGTCATCATCCACAACACCCCCGATGGGCGCAACATCAACGAAAACTGCGGCTCGACGCATATGGACGCGCTGAAGGAAAGCATCACCGAACGCAAATGCGACCTCGGCTTCGCCTTCGACGGCGACGGCGACCGCGTCCTCGCCGCCGACCATACCGGAAAAATCGTCGACGGCGACCTGCTCATCTATCTGCTCGCGGTCCATATGAAGGATAAGGACCGGTTGAACAAGAACACGGTGGTTCTGACGAAAATGTCCAACCCGGGCATCGTAAAGGCGTTCAAGGACGCCGGTATCAAGGTCGTTCAGACCGACGTCGGCGACAAACATGTGGCGGCCGAGCTTTTCAAACACGGCTACTTGATCGGCGGAGAAAACAGCGGCCACATCATCATCGCCGACCGCCTGCATACCGGTGACGGCATCCTCGCGGCCTCTGAGGTTTTGAGAGTCCTGCAAGACACCAGGCGGACGATTCCCTCGCTGCTCGAACCCGTCGAAATTTATCCTTACATCCTTGAAAACGTCAAGGATGTCGACAAGCGTGTCGTCGAGGAAAAAGCCGTCAAGACCGCGGTCAAGGACGCCAAAAAGGAACTCGGCAATGACGCCCTCGTCCTGTTGCGCGCGAGCGGGACGGAACCCTTGGTGCGCATCACCGTCTCACACAAGGATGAAGAGAAAGTCCAAAAGACCGTCAAGAATCTAAAAGACCTGATCATCGAACACGGGCGTGATAAGAATGACTAATTTTGCGATGATATTAGCCGCCGGAAAAGGCACCCGGATGAAGACGCAACTACCGAAATGTGCGTTTCCGATTCTGAGAAAACCGATGATCGAATACATTGTCGAGCATGTCGAACAAAGCACCATCGACGAGGCCGTCGCGGTGGTCGGTCACAAGAAGGACACCATCAAGACCCTGCTCGGTGAGCGCGTGAAATACGCCGATCAGGACGAGCAGCTCGGCACCGGGCACGCCGCGTTGATGACGCGGGAAATTCTCGAAGGCAAGGAAGGCACGACTCTGATTCTGCTTGGAGACATGCCCCTGATCAACGCAACCATCATCGACAAGATTCTAAAGACCCACCACAAACTTGAAAACGAGCTCACCGTCGTCACCACGAACTTCGACGATCCCGAAGGCTATGGCCGCATCATCCGTGATGATTACGGGAAAATCACCGCAATCGTCGAGGAAAACAACTGCACCGAGGAGCAAAAACGGATCAAAGAAGTCAACACGGGCATTTACGCCGTGAACAACCGCTATCTCTTCGAAGCCCTTGACAAGGTCCAGAAGGATAGCCGGAAACAAGAATACTACCTCACCGATATCGCCGAGATCATGCAGAAGGAGCACCAGGTCGGCACCTTCACCATCCGGGATAACTACCGGGTCATGGGGGTCAACGACCTCTATGCGGTCTCTCTCGCCGAAAAATACCTGAGAGACGAGATCAACCGCATGCATATGCTGAACGGCGTCTCCATCATCAACCCCGAAACCATCACCATCGGCCACAACGTGCGTATCGAAGGTGATGTGACCATCTATCCCAATACCACCATCACCGGGGACTCGGCGATCTTCACGGGCGCGGTGGTCGGACCGAACACCGAGATACACAACAGTGTGATCCACAGTCAGGTCAAGGTGAAACATTCCCTTGTCTATGACAGTGTCGTCCATGAAAGAAGCACCATCGGTCCTTTCGCCCATCTGCGCAATCATGCCCATATCGGGCGCGACAACCGGATCGGCAACTTCGTCGAGGTCAAGAAATCGAGTACCGGCACCAACACCAAGGCCTCACACCTGGCTTATATCGGTGATGCCGAAACCGGTGACAACGTCAACTTCGGCTGCGGCAGCGTGACGGTGAATTATGACGGCGTCGAAAAGCACAAGACCTTTATCGGCAACGATGTCTTCATCGGGTGCAACACGAACCTCGTCGCCCCGATAAAAATCGAGGACAACGTCTTCATCGCCGCCGGATCGACGGTGACCACCGATGTCCCCGCGGGGGCCATGGCCATCGCACGCAACCGTCAGATCAACAAAAGCGATTACGCGAAGAACCTTCTGCGCCCGAAACCCAAGAACAACCAGACCGTCCCGCAGGAAAAAACCGGGGCGCCTTCCGGCAAACAGAGAAATTAATACCGCAAACAGTTGACAAGCGGGCACATTGTGCTATAATGTATTAAGCTAATATTGGTGGAAAGAAGAGTACCCACTCTCACCTGATCGGCAAGGCCGGTAGGTAGACGCTACAGATAACGAGATGTTATTTCAGTGTGGGTACTTCATGTACGCACACTTTTTTATTGTTTCCCCCAAAAACCCAGGAGGTGACACATATCAAAAGAAAACCCGAAAGAAAGAAGAGCGACGGCATCGTCAACGAGGAAATCCGCGCCCGCGAGATCATGGTGATCAGCGAGACCGGAGAACAGCTCGGCCTCAAAAACAAGAGCGAAGCCATCGACCTGGCTTATCAGCGCGATCTCGACTTAGTACTGGTCGCCCCCAACGCGAAACCGCCGGTGGGCAAGTTCATGGACTACAACAAGTACCGCTTCGAACAGCAGAAGAAAGCCCGTGAAGCCAAGAAGAAGCAAAACGTGATGCAGCTCAAGGAACTTCGTCTCTCACCGAAAATCGAACAGCACGACTTCGAGACCAAGCTCAAAAACGGCCGTAAATTTCTGGAAAACGGTGACAAGCTCAAGCTTTCTATTCGTTTCAGGGGCCGCGAGATGGCCCACACCGACAGAGGCCGCAAGGTCCTGCTCGAATTCGCCGACCGCTGCAAAGATATCAGCGAAATCGAATCCCGTCCCAAGCAAGACGGTCGCACCATGATCATGACCCTTCAACCGAAAAAAGATAAATAAGGAGGATTTTTCCATGCCGAAACAAAAAACCCATTCCGGGACTAAAAAACGCGTCAGCAAGACCGCCACAGGCAAACTGAAGGTCTCACGCGCCAACCGCGCCCACCTCAAGGGCAACAAATCAAAAAAAGCCATCCGCAACAACCGCAAACCGGGCTTCATCTCCAAAAGCGATGAAGGCCGTATCAAGCAACAAATCTCTCAACTCAAATAAAACCCAATTATCCAAGGAGGATTACCATGCCAAGAGTCAAAGGTGGCACCGTGACACGCCAACGCCGCAAGAAAATCATCAAGCTTGCCAAAGGCTACTACGGTTCCAAACATATCCTATATAAAACCGCACACGAACAAGTGATGAAATCATGGACCTACAGCTACCGTGACAGAAAGAAACGCAAAAGCAACTTCAGAAAGCTCTGGATCGCCCGCATCAACGCAGCGGCCAGATTGAACGGCCTTTCCTACTCGCGCCTCATCAACGGTCTCAAACAGGCCGGTGTCGAGGTCAACCGCAAGATGCTCGCCGATATCGCCGTGAACGACGCGACCGGTTTCCAAGGCATCTGCGAGACCGCCCAGCAGGGTCTAAAAGGCGTCATCACCCCACAGGAAGCCCCGCAAGCGGCTGAAAAACCAGCCAAAAAAGCGGGTTTCTCGAAAGAAGACCTCGAAGACAAGACCGTCGACGAACTGAAAGAACTCTGCAAGGAACAAGGCATCACCGGTTATTCAAGCATGAAAAAAGCGGAAATCATCGACGAATTATTGAAATAAGCAGTGTCTCACTGCTTTTTTTCTTGCCTTTATTGTGCTATAATCTTCTCAGGTGATGCATTTATGAAAAAAACGACACTCATCTATCTGTCTTACCTCGTCGCGCTCACCCTGGTGAGTCTGCTTGGTTCCTACACCGCGCTGCCCTACCTCACACTGGGCGTTTTTTTCATGACCGCGATCGTCGTGGTCTATTTGAAAAAGGATATTCTTTATCTTTTACCACTGCTTGCGATGGCGCCTTTTCACATCACGGGAAACCGTGAATTCCAACTACCGCTCACCATCTATTATCTCGCCATCCTTCCCGTGATCGGGACCGATTTCGTTTTGAACCGGCGTTTTCGCCGCTATGGCGCCCTGAGCGTTCCCATTCTTTTGCTTGTGCTTGCGGCGGCCATCTCCATGCTGAACAGCCCCTATTTCTTCATCGGTCTTAACGGCTTTTTGATTCTTTTCGGCACATACGCCGCCTACCTCTACCTCATCAACACGCTAGAGGCCAAAGAGGACCTGCTTGAGAAAACCGCCTATTTCTTCGCCGCCTTGAGCGTCATCGTCTTTGTGCAACTCGGTCTGCTCGCCTATCAATCGCCCCTGCCCATCTATGAGACCATCAGAATGCGGGATATGAATTTCGCTTGGATCGCCAATACCGAAGTCATCTACATGAATCTCCTCGCGATGCCGCTTGCGGGCTATCTGCTTGTCAAGAAACGGTTCCATCTTCCCTTCTTCGGTCTGCTCGCGATGAACCTCGCCGCGACCGTCGCCGTCTTCTCAAGACCCGCCATCATGAGTGCGCTTGTCATACTTGCGGCCACGATGGCCTACGCCTTCTTGAAAAGCCGCAGAAAACCTTTCTTCATCGGCGAACTCACCGTCTTTTTGATTATCGTGCTTGGCGCGCTCTATGTCGTCGATATGGAGTACGGGCTCATCAGAAACCTGGCCCGTGACCTCCTTCGCACCAATCTCACCGACATCCGGTTGCTTATCCGTCCGATCTGGTTCGCCTATTACATCATCCTGGACAACCCGCTGATCGGCACCGGAGGCATCGTCTCGACTGAAGCGTTACAAAGACTCAACGACGCCGGTCATGACCACTACGCCAATGTTTTCCTGCAGACGCTAACCATGGGTGTCATCGGTCTTGCCGCCTTTTGTTATCTGCTTTTCCACAAAGTCCGTCTCTTCTTGAAAGCCGGTTCGACCATCCGCTTTTTCGCTTTTTTACTTCTCCTTGTGACGCTGTTCGTTCAAGGCGTATTCGAACCGATGTACTACCACCATCTTTTCATCCTGGGCTTCTTTCTTCTCATCGCGGCCATCGAAGTGGATACCCGGGCGAAGCAACGTGCGTTCTAGGTTTTCCTTGATCCGAACTGAACCGCGCCTGCAAAACCCCTTTGTTGCGGAGTGTGACGCTCTGATGGCACGGTTCAGTCCGACCAATTTATTTTTAAGAAAAGGCATCGGGTACAGGGGATGCCTTTTCGATTACGGGCAAACATGACAAAACATGACAAAAAAGTATTGACTACTATGCGCGTTTCAATTATACTTTGGTTAGGAGGTGTTTGAAATAGATCGCATGTATACGCTCAATGACGTCAAAAACATGACCGGACTTTCTGAAAGGACACTGAGAAGACATCTGCGTGAAGGATTGCTTAAGGGGGCGAAAGTCGGCGGTGTATGGCGTTTCAGAGCGGAAAATCTGAAACACTATTTCAACGACAAGACCATGGTAGAAAACATTGCGAACCAGGCAAGCAAGGATGTCAAGAAGTTTCTGCGCGGCGAGTACTCGAATTCGAAGGACCACCGCGTCTGCGTGATTGTCGATATCGATATCACCGAAGGCACGACGCTTTCGGGCATCCGTCAAGACATTCTCGATATCGCCAACGCCCACAAGGAGATCTCGATGAAATTCACCAAGGACGACGACAAGATCCGCATCACTCTGCTCGGCGACTTCAATTACATCGAAGACTGTGTGGACGCACTGAAATCCCGCGTCGACCAAAAAGGATAAGACCGATCTTAAAAAACGGTCTTTTCTTTTTATTCGCGCTTCATGATTTACTTGAATCGGGTTTTGCAGTATAATGATTTCGACACCAAAACAGGAGGTTCGAACCGATGAAAAAACTGTTGCTCATGACTCTTTCGCTGATGCTTTTACTGATTGTTTCCGCCTGTCAGCCATCAGCCGATACAATCCTTGTCCACAATCCCTATGATAACGTCGATTGGGATGAACACGCCTTGCTGCGCGCCGCATTACACAATCACACCACCCATTCGGATGGCTCGATGATGCCGCACGAGGTGGTCGACCTTTATCACGGCAAACATTTCGACGTGCTTGCGATCACCGACCACGACTACCAGAAAGCCTACCACACAGTCACCTATCCGTGGACATTCTCAGACCTCAATCCCCACTGGGCGGACCGTGACCCCGAAACCCTCGGCATGCTCGCCATTCCCGGCAGCGAATTCAGCCGCTATCACCATATGGCTGCGCTTTACACCGACCATCTTCCCGGTGCGGATGATGATATCGAAGCCCAGATAAGCCACATCCACAACGAAGCGGACTCGCTCATCTTTTTCGCCCATCCGGGCCGCTACTGGTCCTGGATCGAGGATTATGAGGAAGGCGATCTTTATTCCCCCTCATGGTATATGGACTTCTTCAATGCCTATCCGGTATCCACACTACCGGGATTCGAAGTGTTCTCGCAGCGCGACCGCTATGAGTTCGACCGTGTGCTCTGGGACACCATCTTAAGTGAGCTGATGCCCGACCGCCCGGTCCACGGTTTCAGTGTGGATGATTTCCACGGTGCCTACGCCGGGTATTCCTTCACCGAGCATTTGGTGATGGGCGAGGTAAACCACGAGAACTTCAGACAAAGCATCATCGATGGTGCCTTCTTCGCGGTCAACCGGCGGCGCAATGACGATACCTATCCGCAGGTCTCACGTATCACGGTCGACGAGGACAAAAGAACCATCCATATCGAAGCGAGCGATTATGACCTTATCCAATGGGTCAGCGGCATCGACCCCGAAACCGGTGTCAGCCGCATTGTCGGCGAAGGCGACACCTTCGATTACGAGAATTTCGAAGGCAACTATGTGCGTGCTCAGCTGATATTGGGCGAAGGGTCCCATTTCAGAAGGAAGACCGCATTGCAGCCGTTCGGTTTCGCACCCGCCCCTTCGGATGACTGAGGCAAGTAAAAGGACGTCTGTTTGTCAGACGTCCTTTTTTCATCGGCGGTGCTGGCCCTGGTCGATGAGGAGCTTTCTCGCCTTCGACCAGGCTTTCTTTTCTTTGCCATCCAATCGTTCTTCGTGGAAACGGAAATCGTTTTTACGTTTGATCTCTTTCAACTGATGAAGGAGGGTCCCGTATTTTTCCGTTGTGACCGTCTTCAGGTGGGCGGCTTGTGAATCCTTGGTTTTTTCCATCCTTCTCAGCACGCTTTTGAAATGGGTCATGCACAAAAGGCCGCTTTCTTCATAGCGCGTCTTGAATGCGGGCTCGGCGTAGCTTCCCGAAAAGAGATTCAGATAGATGGTCTCACTCGTGTTCTCGCTTTCGCAGAACATGCAGGCTTCGGTCTTGCGTTTTTTGCCGATTCGGCCCTTTTCGAGCCGGTTCAGTTCAAAAGAAAGCAGATGGGCGTAGACGATCGCGTGGTTGAGGGCATCGCCTTTTTCGTAGAAGCGCTCGGTGTGGTGCGAACAAAAGCCGCCCGAATCGATGAAGTCCTTGCGGAAATCGACATCGGTGACGTGCTGATACTGAAGGACTTCGATTTTCTGGTCGGTTCTTTTTTCAATGAGGTCGCAGATGGGGCAGTTGTCGTTCACCATCCGTTTGTGGATGTCGTGCCAGGTAAAATTCTGACGCATTGGTGTCACCGCCTTTTCATGTATCCAGCCCATTTTATGCCAGGAAGACGCAAAAGTCAAACCCCACCTCGAAAGTGCATTGCTTGTCCCTTTTCAAGATCCGTGGTAGGATAAAGGTGTAAGAGATTCAAAATCCGATAATGAATTTGGGAGGGTTTATCCGATGAAAAGACTGATTCTTATTTTCTCTTTCCTTTTCCTTTTCTTCATCACCGCTTGCCGGGCACCCGAAGTCGCCAATGCGGAAAATGCCGCACCAATTGTCCTCGGGGAGACTTTTCAGACGCTAGGCGTCGATTTCGAAGTCGAGGCGATGGCCTGGAACTCATACGTGCTATATTCGGTAATCGACATGGAAGAAGAATCAATCGACCATGTGCTTTATGACATCACTCTCGTGACTGTGGAGGATGAGACGTACTATGTGACCGCGCTTTGGACTTTCCACGCCTTTGAAGGCGAGTCGATCGAACTGGAGATCACACAGGATGAAGCGGAGCACAACTCGACCTTCGCCGCCTATGAGAACCAGCTGTCGGAAGAGTCGTTTGTCGATGGGCTCGAGGAACGTGCCGCGGGCGAACCGTTCGATTATACCTATGACATGGAGTCCGGTTCGTTCAGCGAAGAAGAGATTGAGGAATTCTGGGAATAAGGCCCGTACCCGGTTGGTAATCAAAGAGACATCATGAACGGACAGCCCGGGTGGTTGTCCGTTTTTTATCCGTTTATAGTTTGTGTGGCAATCTTATGCCTATGCGCACACATTGACTTTACCCCCTTCGCAGCGATATAATGTAGATGTAACCTGGTTGATGGGAAATCACTCACGTGCGACCCCAAATTATCATATAAGGGGCCGAGGTCTGGCTGGTGTTGAACGCCTTTGAACCCAGAAGGAATCCTGAAGGTCAGACAAGAGGCCACCCCCATAGGAGAGCAACGGTCCTGCAATCGAGTGATTTCCCATGAGTCAGGTTATTTTTTATTGTTTCCCTTGTATTGAGCGGTTTTGCTTGTCATTTGTCCGAAGGCTCCTTATAATGGTGTTATAGTACAAAAACAGAAAGAGGGATGCAAATGGGTAACAAATTCATGACCGCAGTCCATATGTACAGCTGGTTCGTCAAACTGGTCGGCGCAGCCTTGCTTTTCGGCCTCGCCATCACGCTGATCATTGTCGATGCCACGCAACTGATCGAAGCGTTCGTCGGCCTTGTCATCGCAATCTATGCGATGGTCCGTCTCGTTCCGTTCATCCAGACACAAAGATCGGACCTTATCAAGACCATCAATATTGTCGAGATTCTTCTGAACATCCTGGTTGCGATTGTTTTCATCGGTGCGGCTTTCACCATGGAAGAAAGCCTTGGCGCGCTCTTTGGCTATATGTTGGCCGGTGTGCTGATCGCCAGAGGGATGATCCATTTCTACGGCATCAGCTATGGTGCGGAAAAAGGCGACCATCTGAGCTATTTCTTTCACATCGCCACATTGATCATCGGTGCCATCATCGTCGCCCGCGGTTTCGCGGCGACCGACCTGCTTTACCTGCTCGTTTTCCTCGCATTCTTGGCCGGCGGCTACTACACATTTGACGGTTTCAGCGGCTATTCGCGTTTCCGTCGCCACAAACAACTGGGTACCACAAAAGAAAAAAGCGCGGAAGAAGAGATTCCCAAGGGAATTGACGCGCCCAGCAAACGCGATGAGGAAAAAGAAAGAGAAAGAGACATCGTCAGTTGATTGAAGGCCTCGACTGGAATAAAGGTTGAGGCTTTTTTTTGTATTCCTCTTTCATTATGTTTCAAAACAAAGTATAATCATTTGTGTACAACCTAGCAGGAAAGAAGTGAGAGTATGGCTGAAGAAATCTGTCCGACCATCAACAAATCCGCCCTGCTTCACCGGCGGTTGATGGGCAAGATTCTGGAGCGTTACGACCTGACTTATTCGCAGTATCAGGTCTTGAAGACCATCAAGCAGCACGGCACCCTGAGCGCGAAGGAGATCCTTGTCTATCTCGATACCGACAAGGCGACACTTTCGGGCGTTTTGGGCAGGCTTGAAAAACACAATCTCATCAAACGCGAGCGGGACCCCGGCGACAGGCGTCTGATGCATATCACCCTGACCGCGGCGAGCGAAGCGCTTTGTGAGAATGTCGAAGCGCGCGAGAAAGAGTGCGAGGACGATCTCACCAAGGGAATCAAGCCCCGCGAGCTCAAGAACTTCATGAGCGTGTTCGACCGGATCATCAACAACCAGATTGAGAAACTCAATGAGGAGACCAAAAAGTCATCCTGATTATTTTCCGATAACAACACCAAAAATTTAGGAGGCGTAACATGTATAAGATTGTCAGCAAAAACCATTTCATCAACATCCTGATCGGTGTGGCGTTCATCGCTTTTTTCCTGATCACTTTCTTCACCGGCGCGCTTGAAGCGTGGGTCCCGGTTGTTATCGGGGCATTGGTCATCATTTTCTCCGTGCTCCGTTTCTTTAGGGATTACCGTTACTACAGCAACGACCGGGCGCTTTTCATCCTCGTGGTCGAAATCATCGTCGTCCTTGTGCTTGCGGGACTCATGATCTTCGAAGAACTCGCGCTGGCGACCGGACTCGGACTTGTCTTTTATCTTCGCGGTTTCGTCTACATGCTCATCATGCAGCTGCTTAAGAAGACCGCACCCTTTCAGAAGTTCATCGTCTCAATCGCCGCGCTCACCTTTGGTGCCTACATCCTTTTCGCCGGTATTCCGTTCCTCGACCGCCTCGAGCTGATCTTGCTCATCGTCGGTCTATTGCTGGCGGGATTCTACATCTTCATCGGCATCAACCAGATGACCCACCAGGACCATCCCAAAAAATCACAGAAAAACCAACAACAAAAGAAACAATAACCCATAAAATCTAGGAGGCAACAACATGCACAGGATTCTCAAGGACATGTCGATGCTAAACGGCATTCCCTCACAGGAAAAGCAAGTCAGAGACTACATGAAAAAACAGATGGAAAAAGATGCAAAGGTGTCTTTCGACAACCTCGGTAGCATCATCGCTGAAAAAATCGGCGACCCCCAGGGTCCCCGCGTCATGGTCGCCGGCCATATGGACGAAGTCGGCTTCATGGTGACCAAAATCACCGACGAAGGCTACATAAAGTTCATCCCCGCCGGCGGTTGGTGGAGCCAGGTCATGCTTGCACAACAGATGGAGATCACCATCAAAGACGGCAAGCGCATCCGCGGCGTCATCGGCGCGAAGGCCCCCCATATCCTCACGCCTGAGGAGCGCAAGAAACCCGTCGACATCGAGGACATGTACCTCGACATCGGCGTCACCGACAAGGAAGAAGCCGAAAAGACCGGCATCCGTCTCGGCGACATGATCACCCCCTATATCGAGACCACCGAACTCAGCAACAAGAAATATTACCTCGGCAAAGCCTGGGACAACCGTGTCGGTTGTGCCGCGGCGGTCGATACCCTGCACCGACTTCGCGAACAGAAACATCCCAATATCTATTTCGGCGTCGGCACCGTGCAGGAGGAAGTCGGCCTTCGCGGTGCGACAACCAGTGCGTTCAGCGTCAACCCCGATATCGGCATCGCCGTGGACACGACCATCGCCTACGACTTCCCCAAAGGCAGCAAGGAAACCGAACTCGGCAAAGGCGTCGGCATCATGATCTCCGATTCCTCCATGGTCGGGCATAAAGGTCTGCGCGATTTCGTCATCGATGTCGCTGAGAAAAACGACATCCCCTATCAGCTGACCCACCTCAAACGCGGCGGCACCGACGGCGGAAAGATCCATATCACCCGCGCCGGCGTCCCCTCGATCGCCCTTTGTGTGCCTGTTCGTTACCTCCATTCCCATACCTCGATCATGCACGAAGACGACTACAACGCCCTTGTCGACCTGATCGAAGCGGTCGTCAAGGTCCTAGACAAAGACACCGTCGAAAAAATCACCTACGATTCCTGATATGCGTGTGATCGCCGGCACCCTCAGGCGCAGACGCCTGAAGGAAGTGTCTTCTGAAACCACCCGAAGCACCAAGGACCGGGTCAAGGAGAGCCTTTTCAACATGCTCGCCGACCGCCTGCACCGCCCGAAAGGTCTGGATCTCTTCGCCGGCAGCGGCGCACTCGGCATCGAGGCCATCTCGCGCGGCACCGCCCATGTCGACTTCGTTGAAAAGGACAAAGCGGCCTTCGCCGTCTTGAAAGAAAACATCAGGAACCTCGAACTGGAGGATAACGTCCATCTGGTCTTCAAGGACGCCCTTTCGTTTCTGAAAGAAAAGAAGAAGCCCTATGACCTCATCCTTCTCGATCCGCCCTATGAAAGCGACCTCGTCGATAAGGCCCTTGTGTTGATCCGGGAAAGAGGACTTTTGAACGATGACGGCACCATCGCCATCCTTTGTTCACCCAAGAAGCCAATCGAGGCACTAAAAGATTTCAAAATCAGAAAAGACAGGATTATCGGCATCACCCGCGTAATCCTTCTAGGAAGCAGGCATGAACTATGAAAACAGGCGTCTACCCCGGAAGTTTCGACCCCATCACCTACGGTCACATCGACATCGTCAAACGCGCCCTCAAGATATTCGACAAGCTCTTCATTCTAGTCAGCGTCAACCCCAGAAAGAAGACCCTATTCGACAAAGACGAGCGCATCGACATGATTAGACGTTCCTTGGGCCCGATGATGAATAAAGTCGAGATCAGAACCTCCGAGGCCCTGACCGTCGCCCATGCGAAGGAACTCGGCGCCACGCACATCGTGCGCGGACTGAGGGCCCTCACCGATTTCGAGTTCGAATTCCAGATGACCCATGCGAACCGGGTCTTAGACCGTACCATTGATTCGGTCTTCTTCATGACCGACAACAAGTACTCGTTTTTAAGCAGCACCACGGTGAAAGAGATCGCCATGTTCGATGGCGACCTCTCGACATTCGCCCCTGCTTTCGTCGTTGACAAAATCAAAGCGAAATATCTGAACAAATAGGATTTTCACCGTAAGTAAGAAGATCATCGGGATGCCAAAAGGGCATCCCGTTGCCTTGCATACCCCTGATTGAAAAAAAACAGGCTTTTTTTTGCTTATCGCTGTTTTTTTATTTATAAAAATGTTAAAATGGTCATGACAAAAAAAGAACAGGTGATATCAATGGATAAAAAAGAGCAGATCTTCAATGAACTGAGAAAACAAAATGTGCGCATCACCAAACAGCGTAAAGCGATTATCGATATATTGGAAGGCAAGCATCTCACCATCCAGGAGATTCACAGCGAACTCAAAAAAAGAGGGTTTCATAATCTCGGGACCGTCTATAACAATGTTGACTTCCTCACCGACCACAAGATCGTCACACAGATCTTCATCAACGGCAAGAAACATTACGATCTCACCATCGACGAGGAATCACACTCCGCCGACTCGCATATCCACGTGACCTGCAAGGTCAACAACAACATCATCGAGATCAACGACAGTGACATCTTCGACTATATCAAGAACCACGAGATCTTCAAGAACTTCAACGTCAGCAAGCTTCAGATCGTCGTCGAAGGCAACTGTGAATACTATGATTCCGATCAGTGCAAGGCCACGGACGCCTGTTTCATCTCGAAACTCTCAAGATAATCAGAAACTCGTCTCCCCCCACGTCCTTGACACAAACATTTATCACTGACTGTGCCGCGCAGCGGCAAGCAGTCAGATTCCCTTGCCCGATTGATGAATACGTCCGGCCCCTGGCCAGGATGTATTGTTTTTATCCCGATCCCTGATCGGGGTTTTTGGTTCAATGTCACCTCCTTAAGATTTGTTCGAGCAGGAAGAACCGTGCCACGTGGACCACCGCAGGAAAGGCTCATCTCATCAAGCTGAAAAATTCCTGGGACAAGGCGAAGAATCACCTGGAACGCATCATTTCGGGCGACGATGAGGAAACATCTGACAATCAGAAGAATTGAGGAGAGATTTCATGACATTATTGTTAAAAGCTTCACGTCTGTTATTGAGACACTATGTGCGTCTAATACATTTTTACATCCTGGCGTTTCTCATCACATTGGGTCTGTTCATGGTCCTGAATGTCTTCGGCATCGCACTCGCTTTGCCGCTCGGGGTCTCCTTGGCCTATATCACCGCCGCCACCATCATCAGCGGTGAAAAGCAGGATACTTCAAAACTCTTTATCGGCTACAGTAATGGGAGATTCGGTCATAATCTGCTCTTTTCCACCCTGCGCGGGCTTTTCACCTATCTTCTGACATTCATCTTGAGTTGGCGGATCATCTCCTACGGCCTCAACAGCGACCGGCTGGTCGACTTGGCCGTTTGGACGAACTTGCACCCTTATGCGGTGATCATCATGCTCATTGTCATCGCTTATCTGCCCGCGTTTTTGATTGCCGCGGCCATGTCGATGACGCCTTATCTGCTGGCCGACCCCGGGATTGATACCGTGGGACAAAACCCGCTTGTTATCAGCCATAGAATCCTGAAAGGGAACTATGCACGCTTGCTTATGGTACGTAGTTTCTTCCTTTTGTGGTATGGTTGGATACTGGTCGGGAGCATTTTCCTGGTGATGTGGATTTACGTCCTGCTTTGGGGTGCGCCGAACTGGCCGTTCACCTATGAGAGCTTCGAATGGTTCGCGAGGATCTATGTCATCTCACTGATCATCCATCCTTTCCTCATCATGCCGCTCAAACATGTGGTTCATGCCTTACTGTACACCGAAATCAGACACAAGGCATCTCAGGAGACAAAGAGTGCGTCTGAAGACTCGGCCTGAAGCCCTTATCCCGGCAATGAGATGATACCGCCAAAGTAGACACCACAAAAAAGCAGTTTAGGACAAAAAACACTCGATATGGCAAGATGCTTTGGCGGTATTTCCATAGGGCAAACAACCATCGTTGAATCAGACCGATATTATTTCAATTGTCAAGCGCTCCCTAAAGCATGTGTACAGGGTCAATCTTCTAGTCGAATCGCCCAAGCGGGGCGTGTCTTTCTTTGTGCGGTCTTCATACGCTCATTCGGTAAGACCACTTTTTTTAGCGGTTCATTCCCGCCCTTTTTCTTAATATGGCACAAAGACAGAAATACAGGGTTAGCCCTTTACATTTTTCACAGGTTGGTATATAATTATGAAGGCATTTTGTCACCGCCATCCGTTTCGGTAGCTCAGGGGATAGAGCAACGGCCTTCTAAGCCGTCGGTCGGGGGTTCGAATCCCTCCCGGAACGCCATTAGTCCTTAACAGAACCGTCGATGACGGTTCTTTTTTTACGTTCATCCAAAAGCTCCGGATGAAGATCATCCCCTCGGATCATCATTCAGACACGTATTGGAAGGATGTCTAATGAAGCCAATCCATATCCGGATGACGCGAAACCGGAATCCATCAGTCAGGGTGATCCGAGGCTGCGCGTTTTTCTGAACCCTCATTTCCTAGGCGCAGGGCTCAGAAGGTGTCATTGCCGGTTTTTGCGCTCACATTAAATAGACCGCGTTGATGGTTCGACGGGAAACGTAGTGCGCTTTTCCGGATCAACCCCGGTTGTGCGGACCATGTGAACACCTGCAACAAGGCCATATCTGACAGCTTCAAAATGGCTTGAGGGTTGCATATCAAGGCGTTCTAAAAAGTGAAAAATTGTCTTTGCAGCGCACGTCTGCGGTGGTACAATAAATTATCAAAAAACACTATCCGCCTTTGACCTCGATCAAGGTGCGAAGAACTAGGAGAACTAACCATGAAGATTGCGATCGTCTACAATCGTGAATCAAAAGCCGTCATCAACCTCTTCGGTATCCCCAACAAGGAAAAATACGGAATGGATACCATCAACCGTGTCAAAAACGCCCTCACCAGCCACGGACATCAAGTCCGCACGTTCGAAGGCGACAAGAACATCATCCGCAACCTCGAGACCTTCATGCCCCGCGTGGTGTCAGGCGAACGTCCGGGCCTCGTCTTCAACTTGAGTTACGGCATCCAGGGCAAAGGCCGCTACATGCATATCCCGGGCATCCTCGAGATGCTCGGCATCCCCTATGTCGGTTCGAATCCTGAAACCCACGCCATCGCCCTTGACAAGGTCATCACCAAGATGATCCTTTTGCAGCGTGACATCCCAACCCCGCGCTTCGCCGTGCTTGAGACACCATCGGACAAGCTGAAAGAGGATCTAAACTACCCCCTGATCGTCAAGCCGAAAAGCGAAGCCGTCTCCTTCGGGCTGCGCATCGTGAACAATGAACGCGAACTCGAAGAAGGCGTCATGAATATCTACAATGAATTCGGATCCCCGACCCTCGTCGAAGAATACATCGACGGTCGCGAGGTCAATGTCGGCCTCATCGGCAATGATCCCGTAAGGGCCCTGCCGCCGCTCGAACTCATCTTCACCGAAGGCGAAAAGATCTACACCTTCGAAGACAAGACCACCCACACGGGTGATAAACGGGTGACATCGGTATGTCCCGCGGCTTTGCCCGAAGGTCTTACCGAAAAAGTCCAGGATATCGCCATCAGGACCTTTGATGCGCTAGGATGTTACGACAGCGCCCGCGTGGATTTCAGAATCGACAAAGACGGCAATCCCTATGTGCTCGAAGTCAACTCGATGGCGAGCCTCGGGGCGAACGCTTCCTATGTGAGCGCCGCCGCAACGGTCGGTCTCGATTATGACGCCCTCATCCAAAACATCATCGCCGTCGCCTCAAAACGCTATTTCGGTCCCCTCGTCACTGAAGAGAAGACCGGTTTCGACCGCAACGAGCATGAAGCCTTCACCTTCATCACCCAAAACCGCGACCGCAGTGAACAAGAACTGAAGTCCTGGACCAATCTCATGACCCAAAGCGACGACGCCGTCAGCAAACAGGCCTTCATCCGCCGTCTTGATTCACGGCTCAATAAACTCGGCGTCCGCCAGACAAAGACCTACACCGACGGCAAATCCCACTGGTTCTACCAGAGTGAAAAGGACCTCGGAAAAGGACCGGTCTTCGTCATTCCGATCGACATCCCCGGCCAACGCGCTGCCTACCCTGTCCCTTTCCGCAAGGAAGCGGAAAAACTCTTCGGCGAAGGCATCGCCTCGAGCCGCGCCGGTCTGGTGTCGGTGCTCAGGGCGCTTGACGCCCTCGAACACACCGGCACCCTGAAAGATACGCCCTTCGGTATCTTCGTCTACGGCGATGAGGGACTCGGGATGCGCTACAGCGGTGCCGCGCTTAAAAGACTCTCCGCAAAAGCGGACACCTTTTTCGTCATGCACCCATCCCATAATGAAAACCGTGTCGTGCATCAGCGCCGCGGTTCAATGAAGCTCAAAGCGATCGTCGAAGGCGCACCGCTTCGTATCGGTGCCAAGAACACCGCAGCCGACGCCATGCGTTTCTTCTTGGAGCGTGTGGACAGAATCAAAACACTGAGTGATGGTGTCAGTGGACTTTCACTGTGCGTCCAGGACATCAACACGAGCCGTTACAGCCAGTTAGTGCCCCACCGCGTGAGCGCGACCTTCACCCTCACCTATGTGGACAAAAAGAAAACCATGGCCGTCGAAAATGGTCTCAGAGAAATATTTCGCACCACGAGCAAGGGCGTGAGGACCTATGTCGAGAAACTCGAGGAAAGACCGCCGTTCGTGAGAAGCGAGAAAAGCACCGCTTTGCTTGAAGCACTCAAGAAAAGTGCGGAAGCGTGGCAGCTGCCGCTTGAAAGCGAAAGCACCCTCCTGCCTTCTCCGGCCGGTCTGATCGGCAAGGATAAGGCCGTCATCTGCGGTCTCGCTCCGGGATGCAAGCGCCTTTTCACACCGGAAGAATCGATCAACCGTACCGAATGGGTACGCAAGACGCTTCTGATTACAAATTATCTCCTCGGTGCAAGCGATGCGTAAGACCGAGGCCCCGCCGAACAAAGCGACCCATCAATCGAAACACGGGATGGTCGCAACCGCCTCCGGCCCCGCCACCGCCGCCGGCGTCGCCGTCTTGGAAAATGGCGGCAATGCGTTTGACGCGGCCTGCGCGGTCTCCTTCGCGCTCGGTGTGAGCGAGCCTCAGGCCTCGGGCATGGGCGGACAGTCCACCGGTCTCATCTACCACGCCAAGGAAAAACGCTATTTCTCACTGGACGGTTCATCATTCGCTCCCTACGGCTTCCAACCGCATCGCATGCCCGCCGTTCCTTTCAAGGAAGGCCTATCAGCCTCGACCCTGCCGTCGACCGTCGCTTTCTACGGCTACCTGAGCGAGGCCTACGGCCGCCTTCCGTTCAAAGATGTGATCGCCCCGGCGGTCAGTCTCGCAAAAGAAGGGGTTCCCGTCACTCCGCTCATCCATTCGCTTCTTCAGAAACATCGGTCCCGTCTCATCAAGGATCCGCTCATCGAAAGGGTGTTTTTTGAAAACGGCGAGCCGCTGCCGGAGAACCGTCTGTTCAAGCAACCCGAACTCGGCCGCACGATGCGAAGACTCGCAGATAACGGATGGCGGGACTTCTATACCGGCGAGACCGGCCGCATGATTGTCAGGGACATGACTGAAAGGGGCGGGCTTCTGAGAGAAGAAGACTTCGCCCAGATTCCGGTCCCCGTCGAACGGCCGGTCCTCTCGGGCCACTACCGGGGTTACGGCATCCACACCTTCCCGCCGCCCGGCGCCGGGCGGGTGCTGATTCAGATTCTGAACATCCTCGAACAGTTCAGTCCGCAGGAAATCGACCCCGATACCGAAACGGGCGCCTTCCTGCTCGCGCTCGCTTTCCAGCTCACCTTGCGCGACCGTAAGAGAATGCCGCAGAACCCGGATATCTACTTCCAGAAAATCGAGGAGAAGATGGCGGACAAGGCCCATGCGAAACGAGTCAGGGCCACCATTGCCCATATCATGAGCGATTATCACCGCACCACCGGGCATTCCGCCCCGAAAACCGGTGGTGAGACCACCCATTTCTGTGTCGCAGACAAAGACGGCAACATCGTCGCGGTGACACAGTCGATTGAACTTGTCTTCGGTGCGAAACGCATCGCCCGCGACCTCGGTTTCTTCTACAACAACTACATGGGCGCCTTTGATTACAAAGACCGCACCCACCCGTATTACCTTCTGCCCGGCAACCGCCCCTGGAGCAGCGCCGCTCCGACCATCATCACCTATAGAAACCGCCCGCGTCTTGTGCTCGGCTCCCCGGGCAGTGCAAGAATCTCGACGGCCCTCACACAGGTGCTCATCCGCTATATCGACGGCAACAGACCGATCGAGCAGGCCATCGCCGCCCCGAGATTCCATACCAGCGACAAGAAAAACCTGCAGATCGAATACGACCGTTTCGACAAGCAAACCATCGACACCCTTTCGGCAGTCGGTTTCGACATCAAAAAAAGAAAACCCTACAGCTTTTACCTCGGTTGTGTCCAGGCGATCGAATTGCCCCACAACAAAAACAATCGCTATTTCAAGGGCGCCGCCGACCCGAGAAGAGACGGGACGGCTGGCGGCCCGCAGAAACCCTAGGAAAGGATCGCCCCTATGGACAAGCTTCCCATCGTCATCTCGGTACCGCACAGCGGCAACCTGATTCCCGATATGTTACGCGACAATTACCGCCTGTCCGTCGAAGATGTCCTCTACGACAGCGACACCTGGACAGACCGGCTCTATGATTTCGAAAAACGCGTCTTGCATACGGCGCTGATGCCTGTGGCGCGCAGCGTTTTGGATCTGAATCGCATGGAAATCGACCGGCCGCCAGAGAACGAAGACGGGGTCATCAAGACAGCCTCCCTCCTTTCAAGCGCGATCTGGCATCGGCCGCTTTCGACCATGGAGATCGAATCTTTGCTCGAGGGCTACTACAGACCCTACTACAAGTCACTCGAGGAAGCCTCGAAAAAGGCCGTGCTCGGAATTGACTGCCACAGCATGTTGCCGTACGACCCATTCGACAGCCCGAAAAAAGAAAGACCGCTTTTTTGCATCAGCAACCGAGGCGGCATGAACGGCGAACACGTGGGCGAACCGCTCACCGCGCCACAGGCGCTGATGCTCAGGTTCAAATCGATTCTTGAATCATTGTTCGGTCCGGGGTCGGTCGGTATCAACGACCCTTTCAAAGGGGGAGAGATCACCCGTCACATGGGCAATTTGGGCATCATCCCATGGCTTCAGCTCGAAATCAACCGTAAGCTCTATCTGCCTGCGGACAAGCCTTTGACCCCTGAACCTGACACATCCGTCACCGAAACCATCACGAAACTCAGAAACAAACTCTATGACGCACTGAAACAACTATGCGAGACGCTCTGACAGGCATACAAACCGGGACAGCCCTTATTGTTCCGGTTTTTCTTTGAATCAAAGCGTCTTACGGTTCAAAATTGAGGCGACGTGTTATTGTGAGATTAGACAGATGGTCAAAGAATGAGGATGATGACGTGGAACTCGAAGAAATTGCGCATCTTTTGTTGTTTGTCGCCCTTGCGGGCGGCTTGTCGTTTCTGGTGAGCTGGCTTTTGAGCAAATTGCACCGGATTCTTGTTTTCGTGATACCGGTTCTGCTCACGCTTCTGACGGCGATTCTGATGATGATCGTGTTTGTTGAAAACGGCGGCCTCGGCACGCTGGCCCTTTTCATTCTGGGCGTATACGGTGCCATCGCCGCCACGGTCAGCTGGACTGTCGCAGTAATCGTATTCTTCTGGAAAAAGAATCGTTGACGCACGGACCCGCGGTTTTCGTTACAGCAAATGCATATGTTGTGGTTCTGATGATAATCGGTGTTATAGTGAAAGTGCATCCGGTTGAACAAAGGGAGGTGGACACATGGAAGCAGAACAAATCATAAGCACCATCATTTTCTTTGTCCTCGCGGTCGGTGCGTCACTCCTTATCAGTTTCATCCTGAGCAAGATCAATTGGCGACTGGTCTTCTTGCTTCCGATCACTCTCACGGTCTTCTCAGCGTTCGGCACCCTTTTCATCTTCAGTGGTGAAGCCGGCTGGGGAATCCTCATTCTGGCGGGCCTTTGGGTCATATTGCTCATGGTCACCGCCGTGAGCTGGATTACGGCTTTAGTGATTTTCTTCAGACAACGTTCCCGGCGCAAAAGCCAGTGACAACAAACATCCCTTCTCGGGGATGTTTTTAATGACGTGGATGTGACACCCGTTATGCAGGGATGAAAGGCCTGATTCCATTGCTTCCGGACTGTTTTGTTTTCGTGTCGGTTGAATTTCATGTATAATGAAATAAAGGGGTGAGACAATGCTTAAAGACAAGATCATTCCCATCGCGCTTAATGAAAACGCCCGCAGCTTCGCCCATCTCATTCTTCATGAAGGTGAAGCCGTCTTGATCAATGCCGGTTCCGCATCGGGAGCCGCCCGTGTGCTTGAAACCATCCGCGACCATGATGCCGTGGAAAAAATCCAAGCCGTCTTTCTTCTAAACGACCATGCGAACAACACACAAAGTCTAAGCGCGCTTATTGACGCGGGACTCGAGGTCCCCATCTATGCGCCCACCACCATCGTTGCGGCGGATTTTTCCACCAGACTTTTTTCTGAAACGGACCACCGATATACCTTTGAAAACGGAGAGACCCTGACCCTGATCCGCGCTCGATTTCTTCCCTACCCTGAAAGTCACGTCGCTTTCTACAGCGGCCGAAACGCACTTTTTTCAGACTGTCTTTTCTCCCAGGCGGCACACGAAAACAAAGACAAAGACGCGCTGAAAAAAGCGTTGCGCGATTATCACGAGGCCCATATGCCTAGCAGCGAGTTCATCCGTCCTTTCCTGCAGAAGATGAAATCCTATCCCGTCAAAGCCATCTATCCGGCCTTGGGACGACCTTTGAAAAGAGAGAAACTGAACGCTGCGCTCGCCGAGATGCGCGCCCTTGAGTTCCATAACACGGATGAGACGATCTATCGCAAGAAAGGCCAGCGCAAAACTTTCCAGTATGTTAATCTCTGCAACCGTATGCTAAGGCGCCTCGAGACTTTTTTCGATGCTGAGAAAATAGCCGCGGTCTTCAATGACACAGCCATCACCCTTGAAAAGACACCGCCCCTCACCATCGCCGAAACCAGTCTGCGAGGCAAGGCGCTCTGGGAGCGCTTCTTTGAACTCATCTATGAAAAGGAAGACCCGACCTGGCTCAATATCCTGGAACCTTCCGTCAAAAATCTCCAGAAACGCTTCAATGTCCCCAAACCTGCCATCTACAAGAGCGTGACCCGCGCCAAGGACCGGGCCATCGCCGCCGAGCGCGAAGAAACAGCAAGGCTCAAAGACGAGATCAGAACGCTGAGAGACGAGGTCAAAACAACCACCGAGAAGCTCTACCGGTGTCCCGTGACCGGCCTGCGCAATGAGCATTTCTTCAAAGAACGTATCCTGAGAGACCTTGGAAAAACCGTCCCGGAAGGAAAGACTAGAGGCTTCCTGGTTGTCCATATCGACAACCTGAATCACATCAACCGCCGCTACGGCAAGTCAAGTGGCGATGAGACCCTGGTCAATCTGAGCCATCTGATCGAACAATCCAGACATGAGGATACCCAGGTCTACAAACAGGACGGACCGGGCATCATCGTCTACAAGGACAAGACGATCCACAAGAACCTCATGGATTTCGCGATTATGCTTCGAAACGCCGTCGCTGAGGCCGATTTGTTCGTCGAGCCGGTCTCGGTATCGATCAGCATCGTCACCATCGATGAAATCCCCGAGGGGGAGGACCGGAACGCCAGGCTCAAACAGCTGATCGACATCGCCACAAAGCGGCTCGAATACGGTAAGAAGATGGGAAGCGGCCAGATCATCGACCACGATACCGACTTCAAACAGACCGGCGAAGGGATGATTCTCCTCGTGGATGAGGAAGAGACCAGCCAGAACCTCATGGTCCAGATTTTCCAACGCATCAACTACAGGGTCACCATCGCAAAAGATATCTATGACGCGCTCGAGATCGTGAACACTCAGCCTGTCGACGTCATCATCTCCGAGATCAACCTGTCGAAACTCGACGGTTTCCGGCTCAAAAGCAAACTCAACGAAACCAAGGAGAAAAAGAACGTCCCCTTCCTGATCGCCTCCCACCACAAGACAAAAGACGTCATCCGTCGCTGCAACATGCTCGGTGTCGATTTCGTCCTGCAAAAACCGGTCATTCCGGAAGAAATCACCGGCATCGTCCGGCGCTTCAAGGAAAGAGGGCGTTCGTCATGACCATCCATGTCATCGCGGGCCTTCTGGCAATGATGGTGTTCATCAGCATCATCCTCATCATGCTCATCCTGACACAGAAAACCCGCTATAAACGCAGAGAAAGAAAAACCGCCCACGCGAGAAACTATCTTTTCAATCGCTATTTCGACGGCGAGGCCATTCGCCGTCGGGTGTCGAAACGTTTTCTTTATGAAGCGCTCATCGGCGTCGATGAACAGATGAAAATCGATGCCGTGGTGAGAAACCGCATCCTGCGCGATCTTATGCGCACCCGGTTCATGCGCCGCGAGAAACGCAAAGTCCGCGCCCTTTCAGCCACAAGGCGCAAACTCGCCGTCTTCTATGTGGGCCGCGCCCGCAAAAGACATACCGACCGAATCCTGTTCGAACGTTTCAAAAAAGAAAAAAACGAAGCGGTACGGCTTTCCATCCTCACCCATCTGATCGATGCGATGAACCAGAACCGCTTCGATGCACTGATCGAAACGCTGCCGCAATCAAGTGCGATCTATCAGGAACGCACCGCGGTCCTCCTCAGACACCACTACATGAAAATAGCCGCTTTCATCAAGGCCCACGCTGGCGATACCCGCTACGAGATCGTGAAAGCGATTCTTGACACCGGAAGGCAGAAGTTCGACGGTTTTTTGACCTACTATGCGGTCGATACCCTCGAATGGTTACTCGGCGCGTCGCCCTATGACCACACGCGAAACAGGGAACTTATCGGCATGATTACGGGGATTCTCATGGAAAACGCCCCCGAGGTGCTCATGGATCCCTATCATCTTTACCATGAGGACGAGACGGTCCGTGGCGCATCCATTCTGGCCCTGGCCAGCAGCAACAAACCCCAGGCCGCCAACCGCCTGATCGATGAACTGGACGGAACCGGCCTCGACCAAAAAAGAATCGCATCCCTATCGAGGATGGTCTATGACCACCGCGAATGGCTGGACATCCTGCTCAGGCGCTTCAAGGGTCTTGATGAATACAAAAGGATTCAGCTGACGAAAGTCTTCGTCCACAGACTCGATTACATCTTCTTGAAGATCGGCACCCTCGAGGAAAGTACGCTTAAAGAAATCGTTGAAGGCCTGATCGAAGACAACCGCACCGATGCCCTGATCGGCTTTCTCAATCACAACGACCGCACAAAACTCGAAAAAAGGATTCTCGATCTCATCAGGACACCGCTCATCCGCAACGAAGACGCGCTGGATAATTTCAGACGCAATCTCAACAAGTCCTCGCTTGAAAAACTCGGTCTCACACCGATGCCGGTATCGGTCAGGAAAAAGGAAAGACCCCCACTTGAAAAAAAGAAGGTCCGCTTCATCATGACCTGGATCGTTCTCAGCTTCCTTGTGGTCCCCGCGCTTTATCTCATCAGGCACAACACCCTCATCTTGAACCGCGGTCTCTATGAGAACTTCGTGGTCTATATCCTCGATGTCCACTATTATCTGATCGCCTATTTCGCCGCCATCAACACCATCTATGTGGTGTTGTTGCTCCTTGCGGTCAAAGGCTCGAAACGCCAGTCGAAACTGGCGCGAACCAAGAAATCCTCACTGCTTTTCACCGAGGGGATTCTGCCTGGAATCTCCATCATCGCCCCGGCCTACAACGAAGAAAAAAGCGTCATCGAGAGTGTGACAAGCCTGCTCAATCTCAAATACCCTTCTTATGAAGTCATCGTGGTCAATGACGGCTCCTCGGACGAGACCCTCTCCACCCTCGTGAACCATTTCCAACTTGAACGCAGACAACCATTTTTCAGCAGACCCCTTTCGACAAAAAAACTGCGCGGGGTCTATGTCAGCCGTGCGATTCCGAAACTGATTGTCATCGACAAGGAAAATGGCGGGAAGGCGGATGCGCTCAACTTGGGGATCAATGCCGGCAAGTACGCGTATGTCTGCGGTATCGACGCCGACAGTGTCCTAGAGGGTGACGCGCTACTCAAGCTGATGGCCGTCACCTTGGATGACACAAGACCCCACCTCGCCCTCGGCGGCAACATCTATCCGGCCAACGGGTTCACCTTCGACCGCGGTCAGGTGCGCTCAAGGGGATTGCCCAAGGAGCTGCTGCCCCGCTTTCAGACCGTCGAGTATCTGAGGGCGTTCACCAGCGGGCGCATCGGCTGGAGCGAACTGAGAAGCCTGATGATCATCTCCGGCGCCTTCGGTGTCTTCAGTCGCAAGGACCTGATCGAGACCCATGGCTACCTGACAAGCAGCACGCCCTATCAGAAGGACACGGTCGGCGAAGACATGGAACTCGTCGTCCGCCTCACCAAAAAAGCGCTCGATGAGAAAAGACCTTACCGTGTCAGCTATGTCTATAACGCCTATTGCTACACGGAATTGCCGGCGGATCTCACCTCCCTTTTCAAACAGCGGAACCGCTGGCAAAGAGGCCTGGTCGACATCCTTTCCTATCACCGCGATCTGCGCTTTCGTAAGCGGTACAAACAGATCGGCTTCATCGGTTATCCCTATTTCTTCATCTTCGAGTTCATGGGGCCGTTTTTCGAAATCCAGGCCTATGTCGCGTTGATCATCGCACTTTTCTTAGGACTGCTCACCCCCTTCATCGTCCTTGGCATCTTCACGGCGGCGGTCGTCTTCGGAATCATGAACACCATCGCCTCACTGTTCATGATCGAAAAGGACACCCTGATGCTTTCGAGGAAAGAAACCGTCATCCTCGTTTTCTTCGCCATCCTGGACAACCTCGGTGTGAGACAGCTCATCAGTCTGCACCGGGCGCTAAGCACCTTCAGCGCCCTCAAAGAAAGCGGAAGCTGGGGTGCGCAGAAAAGAAAGGGCTTCAAGAAAGGCACCTGATCCGACCGATTTCCAAAACGGAATGACCAAAATAAAACCGTAGAGATCAAAAGGAGACACTATGTTCGAAACCCACAACGCACTGCCCGAAAATTATCAAAAAATCGCTGCAATCGACATGAAGAATAACCGCAAGGAATTCAGACGGATCAACATTATGAGCATCTTGTTGCTGATCCCTTTCATTATCGGTCTGATGATCACCGAACAGAATTTCACCATGGATGGCGTCCATATCGTCACCGCGATCGCCGGTTTCGCGCTTTCGATCATCATCCACGAACTCGTGCATGGCATCTTCTTCAAAATGGGGCGCCGTGCCGACGTCCGTTTTCAGTTTCACGGTTTCGCGGCCAGTGCGAGCGCACCCGGGACGTACTTCAAAAAAGGCCACTACCTCATGGTCGGTCTCGCCCCGGCCGTCCTCGTCAACACGCTGCTCGTCATCCTGATGGCATTGCTCACCGGCGGCTTTGTTTTCGCGGTCTATTTCATCCTCGCGTTTCATTTCGCCGGGTGCGCTGGCGATTTCTATGTCACCTGGCGTCTAATGAAAATGCCGGCGGACACATTGATCGAGGATTACGGTGTCGGCATGCGTTTTTATTCCAAGGAGACGTGATTTATAATGCAATGGTTCAAAGGAGCCACAGGGCTGATCAAAAAGTTTGTGACAAGAATTACCTTGTTCCTGTTTTGTGCCTCGGTCTCGCTTTCATTGACGGCGGAAACCATCGGCGACCAGAGCTTCACCAGCAAAATCTTCGAAACCTCGATGCGGCTGGTGACCCTTTTCGCGCCCGAGTTCGATTCGGAGCTTGCGGAGGCTTATTTCAAAAGACGGGCCGAAGCCAATGAAGAACCCCATCGGGTGCCAAGACTGCCTCTGGACGTCACCCTAAGGCAGGAGATGCACTATGAGATGGAGGTCTATATCTTCGAACCCGCAACATCGCCGGATGAGACGGCGATCATCTTCTATCTGCACGGCGGCGGTTATGTGAATCCCCCGGGCTACACGCAGTTTTATTTCCTGGACAAGCTTGCGAGTGATACCGGCTATGCGATCCACATGCCGCTTTACCCGCGGGCGCCGAATCATACCCATAGCGATGCCCACCCGAAAGTCGAAGCCTACTATCAGCAGGTGCTCGAGGAAAACCCGGACAAAAGAATCATCCTGATGGGTGATTCCGCCGGGGGCGGTTTCGCTTTGGCCCTGGCGCAGACCCGTCTCATCCACGGCCAGGTCATGCCGGAGAGGATCGTACTGATCGCGCCCTGGCTCGATATCGCACTTTCCAATCCCGAAATCCCCGATTATCAGGCAAAAGATCCCATGCTCGATGCGGCGGCCGCCCGTTATATCGGAGAAATCTGGCGCGGGCATCGACCCGAAGACTATTATCGGGTGAGTCCGCTTCATGGCCCGATTGACGGACTTTCAAAAATCAGCCTCGTGGTCGGCACCTACGATATCCTCTATCCGGACACACGCCGTTTGATCGACAGACTCGAAGCCGCGGGTGTTTCCTATGAAGACCATGTGCATGAGAAGATGATCCACAATTACCCGCTATATCCCCTCATCCGCGAATCGAGGGAAGCCTACAAGTGGATTCTCGGCCAGATCCAGGATTGATTCCATTGAATCGCTGCCGGTTCCTTTGACAGACCGACCACCCTGCCTTATAATTCATAGTATGGACAAACATTGTGGAGGTCCGCCATGAAAAAGATGTTTCAGCTGCTTGTGACAATCAGTACCATCCTCATTCTGGGTGCCTGCGAGACCCTGCCGGATTTCACTGAAGAAGACGACGGTGAGTTCATTTCGTTCTATGACGCCCGCATCAACCACCTGATGGACGCCTATAACGTCCCCGGTGCCGATATCGCCTTGATCAGGAACCACGAAATCGTCTTCAATCGCCAATACGGTGTCACGAACACAACCACCGAAACGGCGGTCGATGAGGGCACGCTTTTCAGAATGGGAACGCTCACGAAGACAATGACCGCGACGGCGGTCATGCATTTGATAGAAAACACGGAACTGGAACTTGATTCGCGTCTCTATGACCACATGGATGCCTACCGTCTTGAAGACAGTGAATTCAATGAAGAAAGCATCACCATCAGGCAACTGCTTTCCCACACCGCCGGCCTCACGGGTGAGGCGGACTTCAGACATTACCCGCCCGATGCCGGTCATAGCGTGAGCGATATCCTAGACGGACACGCGTTCTTGGAAAGAGCGGTGATGGTCCACCCCGCGGGCGAGATGTTCGAGTACACCTATCACGGTTATCTTCTTCTCGAATTGCTCATCACGGATTTGAGCGGACTTTCGTCCGACGCTTATGTCGACATCCATATCCTCAGCCCGCTCGGGATGGATGATACCACCTATTCACCCGATGCACACGATGTCGCCTCAAGTCATGACATCAGCGGCAATCCGCTTTCTTATTACGCCTATCCCTACCGCGGACCCTCCGGTCTTTTCAGCACCGCCCATGATACAGCGGTCTTTTTCAACGCCTTCATGCACCATGAGCGCAACGATGGTCTGATCTTATCCATGGAAGGCATCCTCGCCATGCATGATGGTGTGATGGAAGCCAGGGATTTCTATGGCTGGGTGTCCGACGAGACCGGGCTCGGCTTTTTCGTTGAACACCATGACAACGCGCTTGCGGTCTTCCATACCGGCGAGGGCGAAGGCGCCGTGGCACTTGCCTATATCTATCCCGAAACCGGAGACGGAATCGTCGTCATGACCAACGGCGAGAATGCCTGGCCGTTCGTCTTCACGCTCTCCGGAGATTTCGCCCCCGGACTGGATCTTCCCGTTCCGACCATGGCCGGACTATATCACACGGTCCATATCATCGCCCATGTCGTGATGGGCCTACTCGGACTCTATGCGCTTTATAAGCTCGTGGTGCTCGTCTATATCTTCACCGGGTCACGTCTCAAAATAAGCCCCGCGCTCACCCTGGGCGGACTTCTGGAGAAGCTTGTCCCCGTCATTCTCCTTGTGGGCTGGTTCTATGTCGCAGAAAATGTCCTCGGCAATCTCTCGCCACTCCTTCAGTTCAGGTTCAGCTGGGTGCTGATCGTTGTGGTCATGCTCGTCTTCACCGGCAGTTTCTTCGAAAAAGAACCGGAAAAGAAGGAATGAACGTCCTATTGGACGCCGTTTTGATACCGGCTTTCGACTTGGAAACGGGCCTCAACACGCACACATGGCCCGTTTCCAAATAAAAAAGCGAACCGGCCTTGACTTTGAAAGACAGATAGTGATATAATCATATTCGGCTATTAACAAAAAGGCCGAAGTTGGAGGCTTAGCTCAGCGGGAGAGCACTTGCTTGACGTGCAAGGGGTCGGCGGTTCAAATCCGTCAGTCTCCACCAACTGCGAGTGTGGCGGAACTGGTAGACGCGCATGGTTGAGGGCCATGTGGCCGCTAAGGCCGTGGGGGTTCAACTCCCCCCATTCGCACCAAAAAGTATGAGATAGAAAGTCGCCGTCATCGGTGACTTTTTTTGTTGAACCCGCGATATCATGTGGTGCAGGGTATGACTAACGCTTATGGAGATGCTTCGAACAAGGAAGCTGACATTGCCTGTTCAAACCTGTGAGTGACGTGCCGCCTTTTTTGGATTATAATGAAGATACTGCTTGATGATGAGCAGCAATCCAAAGAGAAACGGGGTTTGATCGTATGGCGATGAATAAATCGGATCGGGACGCACCGCCGACGTCTATTCGATAGGCGAGGGGAAGGTGCTCAAACTCTTCCATCCATCGGTATCCGCCGAAAGCATCGAAAAAGAGTATCGAACGAACCAGCTGCTGAAGGAGACGGGTATCAGAATGCCACTTGTCCACGGCATGAAGTCCGTGAACGGTAAGAGGGGAATTGTTTTCGAGGGGATAAACGGTGCGGTGATGACCACCTTGTTGGCACAACGCCCCTTAAAGGTCGTGACCCTTGCGAAAAAGTTGGCTCACATCCATCATGAAATCCATCAACAACACTGTGAAGCGCTCCCTTCTTTCAAAGAAAGCCTGAAGACAGACATTATGGCCACCGGCCTTGATGAGGATAGGAAAAAGACGCTTCTCACCCTTTTGAAAAGGGTCGCGGATGACACCGCGGTCTGTCATGCTGATTTTCATCCCGACAATCTTCTGATCGGGCGTGAACGTCATCATGTCATCGACTGGCTCGACGCCTCGAAAGGCCATCCGCTCCTGGATGTGGCCAGGACGAAGATGCTGATCGGTCTGTCGGCGTTGCCCGATGGCCTGAGCGGTTTCAAAAGGATCATGATCAGGTGGCTCAGGAGAAAATTTCTCCGGTCCTACCTTAAGACCTATTTCAATCTGAGCGGTCTTGACCGCACAGAGCTCAGTGATTATGAACCGCTTTTGCTCGCGGCGAGGCTTGCTGAAAACCTCCCGCAAAAAGAAAGGCGCCGGCTCGAAGCGGCACTGGATTCTCATTTCAAGCAGGAGTGAAATGTGTCTGGTCCGTCGTTGCCTTATGGATGTGTTAAAATCAGGGTGAAAGGGGGTTCGCCATGCGTGTTGCAACTTGGTCAAGGCGTTTTGGAATCACATTTCTGGTGGTCGTCAGTCTCGTTCTGGCTTTTTTGACATACGGGGAATATAGGCCCGAAACCATCGAATCCGTTGAGATCCGGGGCGCCGGTTCAAAGACTTTGACGACCGGAGAAGCGGTGCGTGTCATGACTTTCAATATCGGATATGGCGGGCTGAACGAAGAGAAGGCCTATGACCTATCCCTTTTCGGTAACGGCTTTGTGGAAGAAGACGTGGTGCTTTCGAATCTCGAGGGTATTAAGGGTATCATGAAAGACCACATCAGCGATCTTTATCTTATCCAGGAGGCGGACCGTGATGCCAGGCGGTCGCACGGGATTAATCAGCCCGACTTGCTTCACGACCATATGTGCCGTGATGACTATCAGCGCATGTATGCGCCGAACTTCAAGGCGCCTTTCGTGCCTTATCCCCTTTCCTACCGAGATCACATCGGCCGTATCGACAGCGGGCTTTTGACGCTTTCCGCGTTCAGCGCGCCATCGGCCTCCCGCCACGCCTTCGATACGGATTTTCTCTGGCCGCTCAGTACCGTGACCTTCAAGCGGGCCATGCTCATCACCCATATCCCGATCGAAGGAAGCGAGAGACGACTTGTCGTCATCAACATCCATCTGTCGCCTTTTGACAAGGACCGTTCGGACGCCGAGCTGGATGCGCTCGGCGTCTTTGTGAAAGCCGCGTATGAAAACGGTGACTACGTGGTGGTCGGCGGCGATTTCAACCGCACCTTCGGTGGTGCGCGGGACCGCTTTGAATCCATCGATGATATCCCGGACGCCCCGGTTGTCTCAGCGTCGCGTTTCGGTCCGGCTTTTCGTTTCGTCTATGATGAACAGACACCGACCAAACGCTCGACCAACCGACCCTATGACCCGCAGGAAGAACCGATTCAGCATTATCTCATCGATGGCTTTCTCGTAAGTGACAACATCACCGTCATCGGGGTAGAGACACTCGACATGGACTTCGTCTACTCCGATCATAATCCCGTACGCCTCGAGTTCGTGTTGGAACCCTGAGCTGGACACAAGAAAAGACGATCGATTAAGAAAGGATGAGTCTTCATGCCAAAGACAGTACTGATCACGGGCGGATCGAGAGGGATCGGCCGCACAACCGCGCTTACCTTCGCAAAAGCCGGTTATGATGTCGCCATCAATTATGTCTTTGATGACGATGCCGCCGAAGCGGTCCTCAAAGCCGTTGAAGCGGCCGGACAGGGCGCACTCGCCCTCAAAGGGGATATCTCGGATGCCGGGACCGCCGAACGCATTGTCAAAGAAACCATGCACACTTTCGGGCGCATCGATGTCCTGATCAACAATGCGGGCATCAAGCGCGACAATCCGGTCCTCAAGATGAGTGAAGCGGATTTCGACAGGGTCATGGCCGTGAACGTCAAGGGTGTCTTTCTGATGGTCAAGCATACCTTGACACAGCTTCCTGATGACCATCCCCTCAGGATCATCAACATCAGCAGCGAAACCGGAATCAAGGGCAAGCCCGACCAGGTCAACTACGCGGCCTCCAAATTCGCCGTCAACGGCATGACCATGTCGCTCGCGAAGGAACTCGGTCCCCGCGGCATCACCGTCAACGCCGTCGCGCCCAGTCTGATCGAGACCGACATGACCGACTACGTGAGTGAAGCGCGCAAAGAGGAAAAGCGTAGGGAAGTGCCGCTCAAAAGACTCGGTACCACGCAGGATATCGCTGATGCGTGTTTGTTTCTGGCGTCTGACAAAGCCAGTTTCATCAATGGCCAGATTCTGCCGGTCAACGGCGGGACGTTGAGTATGTGAGACCATGAAAAAAGCAGCGCGTGTGCGCTGCTTTTTAGTCTTGTCGGAGGTCTTCCATGAACTCGTCCCAGAATGCTTTGAGTCGTGCATAGTCGATTTCGAAGCGGAGATCCTTCGAACTCGAGATTTTCAGGATGTCGGCGGTCAAGAAGGCGTTGATGTGATAGGTGACGGTCGCACTCGAGACACCGAGTTCACTGGCGATCCGCTTGGTCGAGGTGTTACCAGCCGCGATTTGGCGCAGGACTTCGTATCGTGTTTTGTCCGAAAGAGTCTTGAAGACTTTCGTGAGGTGATGTCTCCTTTCTTTCTGGAAGGATGCGACCTTGGAAAAGCCCGTATCCATCCTGAGCCCCCATAGGATGAGCCGGTCATCCCCGGAAGACTGAATCATGAAACTGTAAGGATGGACAAAGGATGTGATCACCTTGTTTTCGTCTTTCAGAATATCCAAAGGAACGATACCACGGGTGCGTCTTTCAAAAGCCTCCTCACGGTTTTGCTCCAGGTCCTCGTAGTGTTCCTTGATGAACGTGTCGATTTCCTGCTTATGTCGTTTATGATAACGGTCGAAAAGCGGCTCGATCGAGATGAGAAAATCCCGGTACATCTCCAGATAGCGTTTGGGATTTTCGATGAGCATCAGTAAAGTCCAGCGGAAGTTATCGGTGGTCGGCAGGTTCCTGACGGTTTCAAGCAATTTTTCGCTGTCATTGAGTAGCTTCTCACTTCTTTCGAGCCACATATCTTTTTGCTTGTCGATATCGGTCTCGCCCAAGGTCACAAGCGAATAGATGAGGTTTCTTTTGAGTGTCAGCTCGTCTTCGTTCAAGATATGCGCGAGGTAGGCCTTGTAATCGTCGAAACCGATGATACTGTAGACGTGCATGAGGATTGTGGGGAAATCATAGTTGCTGAGCGTCTCGTCGGCATAGAAGCCGAGCAGGGGGTCCTTGAAATCCTGGAGCGCTTCCCGTGCTTCCTTCACGAAACCGATATGGTCCGAATCCATGATCTCGCCCGGGTCTTCGCTGGCGAAAACCTCGTTGACCTTCGAAATTTCCTCTTCACTTACGCCAATCAGTGTCGGCAGCATCAAATGATCATAGATTTTGCCTTCATTCCGGTAAAATTTGAACTTCATAGAAATCACCCTTTCATATTTGATGAACATCATAGAATGTTGCATTATCAATGTTTATCTTTTTTTAATATACAGGTAGAAAAATTAGGCACATGTAAAGAAAATTTGACACTATTAATAATAAACAAATAATCATCATTTGTCAAGATATAATTAGACAAACATCTAACATAAGTTATTTAAACGAGTTTCATGAAACGATAAATAGACACCGCGCTCATGTGAGGCCGCGGTGTCTATTCATCATTTCAGTTTTTTATCCAGCGCTTCGCGGGCGACTTGCATCTTTTCGGGCATTGCGATGGTATCCTTGATTTTTTGGTAGTCCCTGTAGGCGTTTTTTAGACCTGTTTCCATGGGGGTCTCCACCGGGTTTTTCGCCTTGATTTTGGAGACGTCCAGAAGAAGATCCTTGGCGGGGAAGGGAAAGATATCTGTGGCTTTCATATCCGTCTCGCGTGGATCGATGAATATCTTCACGGTCTTTTTGCCGGCGGCCTTCTCACAGAGTGTAACCCATTCTTCAAAGGTCTGCGTGCTTTCGTTGGCGACATTGTAGGTGCCGGGCGGGATGACGCCTTTGATTGCGGCTTTGACCTGTTCGGCCAAATCACGCACGTAGACGAACTGGATCCGGTTGTTGTCGGCGGGGATATAGACCGGAAGATCGTTGTCGATGAGGTGGAATATCAATCTCTCTCTTAAGATGTAGTTGTCTTCTCCATAGATGAAAGGCGGTCTGAAGATGGTGAGGTCGTTGTCACTGAGCACGTCGTTCAGATAGTCCTCGGCCTCGATTTTGTTTTTGGCGTAGTCCCATTTGGCATCCCCGTTGTCCATGGCGTCTTGTTCTTTGAATGGGCCCGCCTTGGAGGAAAAATCATAGACCGCGGCGGTACTGATGAACAGGTAGTGCTTGAGCGCGTCCTTGTCCACCGCGGTCAAGAGCTTTTCCGCCTGGTCCCTGGTGAAACAGGAGATGTCGATGACATGGTCGAAGGAAAGCCCGGACAGGGTGTTTTTGAGGGCCGTTTTGTCATTGCGGTCGGCCCTGAGTTCGGTGACCTTGCTGTCATTGAGGGGATTGGTGCCCCGGTTGAGGACATAGAGGTCGTAATCGTCTTTCAGTGCGTCGATGATGTGCGGTCCGATGAAGTAAGAACCACCCATCACAAGCATCTTTTCCATGATTACACATCCTTTTCATAATTGTTTTCTCATTTTGATTATAACACTGAACCGATTATGCATCACCGATAAGGCACATCGAACGCCACTTTACATGGTGAATGTTTTGATTATTGTGCGAAACAGTGATAATATATTAATAGGAAAGGCGTTGTCGCTAACCGCCTCGCCTATGTGAAAAACAAGAAACCGAGGAGAATGAGAAATGAAAACAGCTGTTATCACCGATTCATCCGCGAACCTGCCCGAAGCATTTGTCAAAAGACACAAGAATCTTTTTGTGCTCCCCTTGATGATCATGATTGATAATGAGAGCTACCGTGACCAGGTGGACATCGACGCCAAGGGCGTCTATGAGAAACTCGATAGTCACAAGGTCACGACCAGTCTGCCGAGCATGGAAGAACTATCCGAGTTGCTCGAGGAACTCAAGAAAAAAGGCTATGACGATGTGTTGGTCATCAGCATCTCATCGGGTCTGAGCGGGACCTTCAATGCGATGCGTCTTGTCCTGGAACAAGAAGAGGAACTCAATATCACGCACTATGACTCCAAGACACTGGGGGCCGGTCTCGGCTATCTCGTCGAACACGCGCTTGAGCTCATCGACGAAGACAAGCCACTCAAAGAAATCATTCCGCGTCTTGATCAGCTACGCTATGCCGACAGTCTCGCCATCTATACAATCGAGACCCTCAAATATCTGCGCCGTGGCGGCCGCATCGGCAAGGTCGAAGGAACCATCGGCGATGTCCTGCGTGTCAAGCCGGTCATCACGGTGAATGATGACGGCGTCTATGTGACGTTGTCCAAGTCCTGGGGCATCAACCGGGCGCTTCGCTCCATGAAGGAGATGCTGGTTGAGAAATTCGGTGAGGAACTGATCGATCTGACCGTGCATTACGGCAGTGATTCGACGAAAGCCGGCGAACTCGGCGTGAAACTGAAAAACGAACTCAATATCCGCACCGTCACGCTCACACCGCTCACACCCGTTCTCGGTATACATACCGGGCCGGACATGTTCGCCTACGTCGCCAGACGGATCCGGTAAAAGCTCACTCAGGTGAGCTTTATTCTTAGTCCGCCCTATTGAAGGTGGCATCCAGGATTTTCAGCGTGAAATCTTTAATATCAAGGGTTTCTGTGATATTATTTAAGTGCACTTGTATTAGCCGCTTTATGATTGGTGTGGTTACCTTTATTATAATGGCTTGGCTTTTACCGGTGCACTTTTTTATGCGACACCCTAAGAAAATCATGGAACGTGGAAAATCCGCTTATCGAATAGCGAGCGACAACATGATGTGTTAAAATTGTGGTACGGATGAATTTCCGGGAAGGAGCCGTCTATGACATTCACGATGTGGAGCACCGGTCACGCCTTATTCATGCTTTCACCCTTTGTCCTTTGGTACGTGTTGCACCGCTATGCTAGAAACAAGAATCATGACGCCAAAAGGAAACTCGGCGTCTTTCTGAGTATCGCCGGTGTCGTGATTCTCGCACTCAGGAACATCGAGATGTTCATCGTCGGTGGTTTTGTTTTTGATTTCGAGCTGGTTCCTTTGCAGATCTGTCACTTCGCGAACTTCGTGCTGCTTTTCGCTTTTTTGAAACGAAGCCACCGTCTTTTCGCCTTCGCTTGGGTCTTCAATCTGCCTGCTGCGTACTTGTCGATTGTCTACGCCAACTCGCTTGTGAACAATTATGACACCATCCTCAACTTCAGGGGATTCGCCTATATCAGCGGACATATGCTGATTGTCGCGCTCACGCTCTGGGCGTTTTCAAACGGTTTCGTGAGACTGGACAGAAAGATTCTTCTGAGCCTCTATAAGCTATTGGTGCCGCTTTACCTTTTCGCGCACCTGGTGAATCTCGCCTTTAGGGTGTTCTTGAACTCACCTTCGAACTACTTCTACACCATGCGGCCCGAATCCGGAACCCCGCTCGAATGGTTTCATGATTGGGGAACGACCTTCACCGCCGGCATGATCGAAATCAATCCGCTTTACTTGCTGCTTACCGGTCTGTTCGGTCTGGTGGTCACAATGCTGGTTTATTCCCTGAGTCGTCTCGGCATGGGCAGCAAGACGACACCGGGAATACAACGACAAGAGGTATGATGCCCGCATGCCTTCCTTCCCTATCCGAAAGACGGACCCGGGATCCCCATCCGGCAACAGCCCCAAATAAAAGAAGGGGAAGATATTTATGACATTCACGATGTGGGCCTCGGACACTTCCTCTACATTGTCTCACCCTTTGTGCTGTGGCCGATACTCACGGTACTGACCAGACACAATACCAAGACCGCGAACCGGCGCATTGGCATTGCGCTTTCCGTGCTTATGATCATCATACTTGTGCTCAGAAACATCGAAATTTTCGTCCTCAGGGATTTTCAGTTCAATTATGAGGTCGTGCCGCTTCAGGTGTGTCACTTGGCCAATTTCATCTAACTGCTCGCCTTTTTTAAGAATAACCACACCCTTTTCGCCTTCGCATGGCTTTTCAATGTCCCCGCCGCGCTCGTGTCGATCATTTTCGCGAACTCTCTTGAGAACTATGAAAACATCCTGACGCTGCGGGTCTTGCCTATATGTTCGGGCACATGCTGCTTGTCAGCGTCCCGCTTTGGGCGTTCACGAAAGGGTTCGTCAAACTCGATCTCAGGATTCTGAAAAAACTACTGGCCGTCTTGGTCACGTTATACATCCTGGCCCATCCGGTGAACCTGCTTTTTGATTTTCTACTCGATCAGCCTGCCAACTATTTTTACACGGTAAGGCCCGAACCGGGTACGCCGCTTGAATGGTTTTATGAATGGGGCACCCCAACCACCATTTCAGGCATCACGCTCAATCCGCTTTATCTTCTGTTGACCGCGCTTCTTGGATTCTTCGTCGTCACATCACCCTCTATTTCGTTTCAAGACGCTATGCGCATGAATCTTGTAAGGAAAACGGATGAAGGAGGAAACTCGGGATTGATCAACCACGATACCGCAGGTGGTCATTTGAAAGGAGTTCATAATGATTGATTTCAGAAGCGATACCGTCACTCGGCCGACAAAAGCGATGATGGAAGCCATCATGCGTGCTGAAGTCGGCGATGATGTCTACGAGGACGACCCCACCATCAAGGCGCTCGAAGCCCGCGCCGCGGAAATGACCGGCAAGGAAGAAGCCCTCTTCCTGCCAAGCGGCACCATGGCCAACCAGGTGGCGATTTTGAGTCATACGAGAAGCGGCGATGAGATCATCCTCGGTTCGAAATGCCACATCAAGGTCTATGAAGTCGGCGCCGCCGCGATGCTCGCGGGTGTTTCCTATCATCTAATCGATGAAACGGACGGGATGATGGACACTTCGGCCATCAGCGCCGGCATAAGAGGCGAGAACATTCATTTTCCGAAAACCGGTCTCATCTGCGTCGAGAATGCACATGGTTCGGGTCACGTCGCGCCCTTGTCCTATATGGAGACCATCAGGACCATCGCCCGGGAAAACGATCTCCCGGTCCATCTCGACGGGGCGCGCCTGTTCAACGCCGCTGTGCATCTTGGCACCGAGGCGAAGGCCATCGCGAAGTACGCTGATTCCGTGATGTTCTGTCTTTCAAAAGGACTCGCGAGCCCTGTCGGCAGCATGCTCGCGGGGCGCGCGGCTTTCATCAAAACCGCCCGCAAATACCGCAAGATGCTCGGCGGTGGCATGCGCCAGGCCGGCATCCTCGCCGCTGCGGGGCTTGTTTCTTTGGAAACGATGACAAAAAGACTCCATGAGGACCATGAGAACGCCGGCTACCTGGCGGACGCATTGGACCGTCTGCCCGGCTTCACCGTGGACAAAAACGCCCGCCATATCAACATGGTCTTCGTTAAAAGCACCATCGACATGGACCGCTTGAGTGCGCATATGCGTACTCAAGACATACTGCTCGGCGGCTACAAGGGCGATTATATGCGGCTCGTTTGCCACAATGATATCGACAAGAAGGCTATCGATCATTTTCTGAGGAAGCTCGAGACCTATCTCAAGACCTTGTGATCGGCCGGGCGACCATAGTGGATCACAGTCCATGAAACTTCACCCGTATGTCTTTCGGCAATGCATGAAACAAACGGAATTAAAAACGGATTCATTCCGATTAGAACAAGCCCTTTCGAGGCATAGGACATAAGACTGACAGGAGCGATTTAAATGGCTGAACTGAAATATGATGAGACAGGCCGCTTGTTATTCACAGAAGAAATGCGCGAGGAATACACCATTTTGATGCCCCAGATGGCACCTTATCATTTCGGCTATGTGTCGGATGTTTTCAATGCCGAGGGATACCGCTCGGAGTTGCTGAGGGAAACCGATGCCGATCTCATCCACGAGGGCATGAAGCATTCACATAACGACCTATGTCTGCCGGCGACGCTGGTGATCGGCCAGCTTATCAACGCCGTCAAAAAAAGGAAATACGATGTGAACAAGGTGGCTCTCATCATCGTCCAGACCGGCGGAAGCTGTCGGGCGAGCAACTATATCAAACTTCTCAGGAAGGGTCTCAAAGCGGCGGAACTGGATTTCGTCCCGGTCATCAGCCTCAATGCCGGCGGTCTCGAGAAGAATCCCGGCTTCAAAATCACACCCCGATTTCTTCACAAACTGCATGAGGCGATCATTTTCGGTGACCTGATGATGACCCTTGTCAACCAGCACAGACCCTATGAGAAGACCCCGGGCGCAACCATGGCCCTAAAAACACAGATCGACCGCGAGTTCGCGGATTATTTCGCCCACCGGCGGCTTTTCACCTGGCGAAAAAGCAGGAAAAAGATCGCCGGTATCATCCGCCGCTTCAAGAACTTGGAAACGGTCCCAGTCAAGAAACCCAAGGTCGGCATTGTCGGCGAGGTTTACGTGAAATTCTCACCCCTCGGCAACAACAATCTCGAAACCGTCCTGGAAAGCGAGGACGTCGAGGTCGTCATGCCGCCGCTTTATGATTTTCTGCTTTACTGTCTGGATTCCCGCGCCCACGATATCAGGCGCTACGGCGGCCCTTTCAAGGAACGGGCCGTTCTCAAAGGCCTGATCGGCTATATCGAGCTGCACCGCAAACAAATCCGCAAGACCTTCAAAAAAGAGGGGCTCGATGTGCCGCTTGCCTATAAAGACCTCAGGAAACTCGTCACCGGCTACATCGATGTCGGCACCCACATCGGCGAAGGCTGGATGCTGACGGCGGAAATCGTCGAACTGATCAAACAGGGTGTCCCCAACATCGTCTGCACCCAACCGTTCGGCTGTCTTCCCAACCATATCGTGGGGAAGGGCATGTTCAAAAAGATCAAGAAGCATTTCCCGGAAAGCAATCTCGTCGCCATCGATTATGACACCAGCGCAACAGAAGTGAACCAGATGAACAGAATCAACCTGATGATCCAGAATGCGCGAGCCCAGCTCGAAAAGAAATCCTGATCCGGCCTGTGAGGTGTTGTCCATATGAAAAAAATCCTGACCGTCACCCTTTCCGCACTGTTGCTCTGTCTCGGTTATCTCATCGTCTTCGGTGCCCTGATTTTCCATCTTCCGCTTGTCGTCGGCAGCGAGCATTCCTATGATATCCAAACCATGATGACACCTTCCGATGAAGTAACCCATGCCTACCTCGTCGAAGACACGACCATCGCCCTCGATCTGCGTCTTGCGATGATCGGGGCCGCCGAGCATACCATCAATATCGCCTATTATTCCATTCACAACGACAAGCTGGGCGAGCTCTTCTTCGGAGCGCTCCTCGCCGCCGCCGACCGCGGCGTCCGTGTCAATATCATCTTAGACCACATCGTCTCGCTCAAGGTCAAAAACGACACGGTCTTCCACGAATCTTTGATGTTTCATGAAAACATCCGGTTCATGTACTATGAGCCCGTCAATCCACTCAGACCCTACACCCTGCAGAACCGTCTCCATGACAAGATACTCATGGTTGACGGCGTCTATGGACTGACCGGGGGCAGAAACATCGGCGAACGTTTCCTCGATGCCAATAATACAACGGTCAAAACCTATGACAGGGATGTTTTCGTCTTCGGAGACGGCACACCCCATGAAACCGTCGTCGCCATGGATGATTACTTCGCGACCTTGTCGGATCATCCGTTCACAAAAGAAATGCACGCCGATGCCACTACGGCTCGCAAAACCCTGAAAGACAGTATGCGCGCCCTTTATTCAAGTTACACAGAAGAAAACGACCTCCCCGCCACCCTCGCCACCATCAAGGCTGCGGCCATCGTCGTCGAGCGGGCCACATTCGTCACCAATCCCATCTCGAGGCTGCACAAGGATCCCGTCGTTTTGAAGACGCTCGCGGAACTGGCCGAGCACCACGATACGTGGGTCATCCAGTCACCCTACCTCAGCTTATCCCCGCTCATGCGCGAATACCTCCCGGACACGGAAGGCAAAGCCATCACCGTCCTTTCCAATTCGCTTTCCTCCAACTCCAACACCATCATGATGTCCGGCCACGCGCTTTTCCGCACCGAAATCGCCGAACACGCCACGCTTTATGAATACCAGGATGAACACAGCATCCACGCCAAAAGCTTCATCTTCGGCTCGGAAATCAGCGTCATCGGCGCCTACAACATCGACCCCAGAAGCACCACTCTGAGCACCGAGAACGTCATGGTCATCCTATCCGAAACGTTTACGGATGAAGTCCGGGCGGCCATTGACGGACTGATTCTACAAAGTCTCGAAGTCAGTCCGGACGGCACCTATCGCAACGGCCCCGGCCCCGGCCCTGTCGACATTCCCCGCATAAGGCGGAAAACGGAACTTGTCGCCTTTTTCACAAGGTTCTTCACCCCCATGCTTTGACACGAATCACTTGATAGGTTTTACCTGTTTCACCCAGTTTTCATCATCCATGTTTCTCAGCCTATTACGGTTACAAAACGATTTGTTTCTGAAAGGGTTTACAGTTTTTGGATTGACTTGCCGTTGCGCCTGCGTTACAATTGAGTTGTAGCAAGGAAGGATGGTTCCTTATGCGGGTAGAAACACCATTTCTGCTTCGGTTATCCTCCAATTCGGTGCATTTTCCCCTTCTTTTTAAGGGATTCCGCACCATTTTACGAGGGACTGCGGCGGTTTTTCTATCCACGTTCCTTGCATCGACTGAAACCGGGGTGAAAGTCAACCTTGTCAGGGGTGTGCGCTTCATCCATGGCCCTGTGATTGTTGGCAAGCCAACAGACGTTTTCAGCGCGGTCTTGATGAAAACAGGTGTGAAAGCACTAAACGAAAAAGAAGATACCAGTGGGTGTCTTCAGGGGAAAACGTAAAAAAACGGCCGTTTCTTGCCGTTTTTTCTGCGTTTAAAGCCGAATTTCACCGGGAGGTGTTGATTTTCTTCGGATCGAAAGAAGAAAGCATGTGTCACAGGAAGGCGTTTAACGAACAAGTAAGACAAAAAAATTAGAAAAAGGAGATTTGCGCATGGAAAAAGCATACCGGATTCAGCACACTAAGGAATATGACGAAAGTGTCCTTGAAGCGATTGTTGAGCTTGATGATCTCGCCTACACCGAAAAACAGGAGAAGGACCTTGAAAAGAAGCGGACCATGTTCAAAAACGTGCCAGGTTCCTTCTTGCTGCTTTATTACGGCGAGGAAATTGTCGGTTACTTCAACTTCTATCCCATCAAAAAATCAGTGAGGGAAAAAATCGTCAACGATGCCGAACACCCCAACCCCAACATCTCGTTGGAAGACCTCAGTTCCTATAGACGCTGGAAGAGCCACGCGATTTTCATCAACTCGATCGTTGTCCACCCGGACCACCGTGGCGCCCCGGCGAAAAGACTGCTCAACCATTTCTATGATCTGATCATGAACATGCATGACAAAGGGTACGTCGTCGAAGAACTGCTCGCATTCGCCGATTCGCAAAAAGGCGCATCAATCCTGCTCAACTATGGCTTCAACGAACAAAAAACCGTGGACGAAAACGCCAGATTCTATTACGCCACCTTCGACGATTTCAAGGTCCAAAGGGAAATGCGCGCCCAACTGAGCCCCGCCTGAGACCAAAAAGAAATGTTGATCGCACAACATAAGGAATGTTCTCCCTAAAGCCGGCTTCACCAGCGCCGGCTTTTTTTTGGTGAAAAAACATCTTTGATGAGTCGACACAGAAATGAAGCGTATGATGTTCGGCTCTTTTTTGGAAGAAGAACATCTTAATTATAAAATTTATAGAATATTTAAAAAAACGAAAACGTTATAGTAAAACGTTTTCAGCTGTGGTATTCTATAATCGAAATCCAATCTAAAACGTTTTCGTCAGCGGAGGAAATTCATGGTTACACACTATGAAACGTCTAAATATGAAGGTAATTTCCACAAGCGTGTCGACCGTGGCGCTCAAAGCGCGTCGTTCACACTACGCATCGACACCAGCAAAAAATATCAAAGTATGCTCGGTTTCGGAGGCGCTTTCACCGAAGCCGCGGCCTATACGCTTTCACGTATGTCCCCTGAGAACCGCGACAAAGTCATGAGGGCCTATTTCGACCGGGAAAACGGACTCGGTTATAACTTGGGACGGGTATCGATCCACAGTTGTGATTTTTCGCTAAAGAATCACACTTATGTTGATGACAATGACAAAACGCTCGAGTCTTTTTCCATCGAACGCGACCATCGTTGGGTCATTCCCATGATCGAAGAAGCCGGAAGAATCCGTGGTGAGAAGATAAGCCTGCTCGCCTCGCCCTGGAGCCCGCCTGCTTGGATGAAGGACAACAATGATATGAACCACGGCGGCAAGCTCCTTCCCGAGTTCCGCCAGACATGGGCGGATTATTTCGTCCGCTTCCTGGACGCCTACAAGGCTGCCGGTGTCGATATATTCGGTGTCAGCGTGCAAAACGAACCGGCCGCCAAACAGATCTGGGACTCCTGTCTTTATACCGCCGAGGAAGAACGGGACTTCGTCAAACATCACCTCGGTCCGACACTCTCAAGAAGCGACCATCCCGAGACGAAAATCATTATCTGGGACCATAACCGGGACATCATCGTCGAGCGCGCCGAAACGGTGCTGAACGATCCCAAAGCCTATCAATACGTATGGGGCACCGGTGTGCACTGGTATGTTTCGGAGAATTTCGGGAATCTAAGCGAAGTGAAGGAAAAATTCCCGGAAAAACATATCCTTTTCACAGAAGGTTGCATCGAAGGCGGTCCGCAGATCGGCGCTTTCGAGACCGGTGAACGTTACGCCCGCAACATGATCGGCGACATCAGCAATCACTGCGAGGGCTATATCGACTGGAATCTCACGCTCAACGAAATCGGCGGTCCGAATCATGTCGGCAACTACTGCGACGCCCCGATCATCTGCGATACCGTCAATGACACAGTCCATTTCAACAGTTCCTATTACGCGATCGGCCATTTCAGCAAGCACATCCTGCCCGGCGCCCGCCGGATCGGGTCCGTCTGCGACGCACCAGGGCTCACGCATGTGGCATTTGTGAACCCCGACGGCGCCACCATCACCGTCATTCAAAACGAGACCGAAGAAGCACACACACTTCGTCTTGACAAAGAAGGCACCACGCACAACGTAACCATCCGACCACGAAGCATTTCGACATTCCTACTATGAGGTGGAATCGTGAAAAACTACTATTTCAAAGATAAGACGTTTGTAGTTGAAAACTACAACAGACAAAAACCATTTGCGAACTTCTTACCCGGCGTCGCCGGTAAGAAGGGAATCCCCTTGTGGGCCTTCTATGTGAACCGCGCACAAGGCATCGCGGGCTACGGGCTACAGGACAAATCAAGACCGATCATGGCTTTCACCCCCGCGAACAAGGCCTATGAGGTCGTCTCCACCACAGGCTTCAGAACCTTCATCAAATCAGGCGGTCAATACTACGAAGCCTTTGCTGTCGATTCCGATTTTCCGCACCGTATGGAAATCACGCAGACGCATGTCGCGATCGAGGAAGAGAACCAAGATCTCGGCCTGAAAATCAGAGTCACCTATTTCGGCCTTCCCAATATGCCGCTGGCGGCGCTCGTCAGAAAAGTGGAAGTCACCAACGAAAGCGGTTCGAAAAGCCCTCTTGAAATCCTGGACGGCATCACGGAGATTCTTCCCGCCGGCATCCACAATGAAGGCTTCAAATCGACCTCCAACCTCCTTGCGAGCTGGATGGATGTCGATAAACTCGACGACGATTTCGCTTTCTACAAACTGCGCGCATCGACAGGCGACTCCAGCGAAGTCAAGACCGTCACTGACGGAAACTTCTATGCCGGGTTCACCGAGGAGGGCCTCATAAGACCCATCGTGGATCAGGACCTCGTCTTCGGTTACAACACCGCGAAGACAAAACCGGTCCATTTCATCGACAATGCGCTTGATGCCATCAAAAACGCCTCCCAGGTCACCGTCAACAAGATTCCCTGTGGATTCATCCCACTGGAAAAGACACTGGCTGCGGGTGAGACGCTCACGCTTTATGGCCTTAGCGGTCATACCCAAAACGTGGCCCACCTGAAAAAAAGACTCGAAAGCATGACGGATTTCCGGTTCATGAGAAAAAAGGAAACGGAAGCCACCGCCATCATCGACGACCTGCTCAACGATGTGGACACCGACACCGCTTTTAGTCCGTTCAACGAATACATCAGACAAAACTATCTTGATAATTTCCTGCGCGGCGGCTATCCGGTCAAAATCGGCCGCAGCATCTATCACCTCTATTCGCGGCGTCACGGCGATCTCGAACGAGACTACAATTTCTTCTCGCTGGCACCGGAATACTACTCCCAGGGCAACGGCAATTTCCGAGATGTCTGTCAAAACAGAAGGATGGACAGTGTCATCCACCGCGATGTGGAAGCTTTCAACATCAGACATTTCGCCAGTCTGATCCAACTGGACGGTTATAATCCACTTGCGATCAACGGCATCCGTTTCACCCTCGATGCGGCGGACAGAAAAACACTGATCGCGAGACATTTTAGAGACGATGGAACGGTCGAGGCGCTGCTGAGCGGTCAGTTCACCCCCGGTCAACTGGTCAACACCGTCGAAAACAACGATATCCCCGTCACAACGGACGAGGCGGATTATCTGGAAGAAATCTTCACGCGGGCCACCCCGCACATCGACGCTCAGTTCGGTGAAGGCTACTGGAGCGACCACTTCACCTATATCCTCGATCTGGTCGAGAACTACGAAGCCATCTATCCCGACAGGATGGAAGCGCTGCTTCTGGACGATGAGACCTATGCCTATTTCGACAGTCCCGTCAGCGTTCTCAAACAAAGTGAGAAATCGACCATCACCAAAGAAGGCCTCATCCGCCAGTACGGTAGTCTTCTGCATTACGACAAGGAGAAGATAAGGACACTCGGGCTCGACCCCCATGCCTCCAACTGGACGAAAAGCGACGGAAAACGGTATTATTCGAATCTCTATACCAAGCTTCTGTCCATCATCATGAACAAACACAGCCAACTGGACCCCGAGGGCTTCGGCATCGAGATGGAGGCTGAGAAGCCGGGCTGGAACGATGCCATGAACGGTATCCCCGGACTCTTTGGTTCAGGGATCTCCGAAGCCATCGAAACGCTCAGAATGGTCACCTTCTTAAAGAAGTACACCCCATCTTCGGGCACTCTGGACCTTCCTGAAGAGATGCACACCTTTTTCAAGGGGCTTTCCGCGTTGCCTGACTATGAAAGAAGGGTGGCGCTGCGGGAGAACTACCGCGATGAAATCAGATTGGGTCTCTCCGGAAAGAAAAAAAACCTTGCCTACGTGGAAGCGGGAAGCTATCTCGAAACACTCGGAAAGGTTTTGAAAGAAAATCTCGAAAAACTTCTCGAAATCTCGGAAGCGATCCCCCCGACCTTCCTCACCTATTCGGTCGAGGATTATGAGGAGATCAAAGATGGTGACCAGCCGGTGATCGGCAACTACAAACTGCCGCTGGTGCGGCCTAAAAAGTTCAAACGCCACGCGCTGCCCAAATTCCTGGAAGCACCGGCACGTTTGCTGAAGACCGACTTCGACCGTGACCGTCTCATGCGCATGCATGAGAAAATCCGCACTACCGGCATCTATGATGATGCACTGAAGATGTACAAGACAAGTGAATGTCTCGATGGAGAATCCCATGAGATCGGACGTATCCGTGCCTTCACCAAGGGGTGGCTCGAACGTGAAAGCAATTTCCTGCATATGACTTACAAATATCTTCTGGGCCTGCTCAAGGCGGGATTCCACGATGCCTTCTATGAAGAGATAAAGACCAATCTCGTCTGCTTCATGGACCCTGCGGTCTATGGACGCAACACCCTCGAAAACTCAAGTTTCATCGCCCCTTCGAACAACCCGAACCCGGCGATCCACGGACAGGGTTTCTTCGCCCGATTGTCCGGCTCGACCGTCGAGGTCATCAACATGTGGTCGGTGATGATGACAGGAGGCCGGCCCTTCAGGATGAAAGATGGTGAACTCACCCTTTCATTCGACCCGAAATTGCACGGTTCCTTCTTCAAAGAAGACGGGACGCTCAGTTTCAACTTCCTAAAAGACATCAGGGTAACATACATCAATAAAGACAGAAAATCAACCTATGGAAAGAACGTCGCCATACGGCAAATCGAATTGGACAACGGGGTTGAAAGCAGGACAATCAAGGGAGGTGAGATCCGGGGAGAGGACGCATTATCGGTTAGAGAAGGTTCACTAAAAGCAATCAGATTATATATTGATTAAAAAATGAGATGGAGGAAGATTTGATGAAAAAAGTATTATCATTATTCATGTTTTTGACGCTCGCTTTGGTATTGGTCGCTTGCGACCGCGGCGATGCGGCACCACCGACCATCGATGGTGTTGAAGACGTCACCGTTTATCTCGATGAGGATTTCGATCCCATGGAAGGCGTCACAGCCACCGATTACAGGGGTAACGACATCACCGACGAGATTGAGATCATCGGTGAAGTCGATACCGGAAATGTCGGTTCTTATTACCTGAGATACAGCGTTGAAGACGCTGATGGCAACAAGACCGAAGAACCTCGCTATGTCACTGTCGAGGTCGATCCCGACATGGTGGGCGACGAAATGGTTCCAAACGGTGATTTCTCGATGGGAATGGCCTATTGGAGCACCACGACCGGCCTTGAGGGCGGCACCGGTAATTTCAGTGTCGTCGACGGTGAACTTGAAATCGAGATAACCGGGGTTTCGGGTGGTTACTGGGAACCGCGCCTTGAAAACATCGGCATCACCTTCGAAGAAGGCGTATCCTACAACGTGAGCTTCGAAGCCAGAGCCCTAGAACCGCGTCCTGTGCACGTGCAAGTGGGAGAACTTTTACCGGCGGCACCTTGGTTCAATAACTTCAAACCGGCTCAGGTGACCATCTTCAACCTGACATCTGAAATGCAGCATTTTGAGTTTGTCTTCACCATGACACAGGAAACCAATGATAATGGCGCCATGATTTTCGAGTTCGGTACCGTGCCTGGTGAGGAAGACAACTACCTGACCACCGTCTACCTGGACAATGTTGTCATCGAGATCAGCGAACCCGTCTATACTGCGCCTGTCTTTGTTGGTGCGGATGACATCACCATCGAAACCGGATCGGCATTCGATCCGCTTGAAGGCGTCACTGCGGTGGATACTGTCGACGGCGAGATTGAACTTACGCTCGCAAATGTTGATTACCTGATGTACTTGGATGTCAACACACCTGGTGAATACCAACTGCTTTATAGCGTCACCAACTCCGCGGGACTCTCTACAATGCACACCCGCAACATAACCGTTATCGACCTTATTTTCTTCGACACCAACATCATCAGAAACGGTAATTTCGAGGACCCGCTCGACAGCGAAGACCCCGAATGGTATCTCTGGCAAGCGGACTGGGATCCTGCCGAAGCGCCGATGAGCGACGGCGACCTCTCAATCGTCGATGGTCAACTGGTGCTTGAAGTCAATGATATCGGTACCTGGGGATATGATGGATGGCTGCTTCAGGCTAACCAGGACATCGAACTCCAAGTCGGCTACACCTACAAGGTTGTTTTTGAAGCAAAAGCCGACGCCGATCGGAACATCAATTCGGTTGTGGGCTACTCCGATTCAGCACACGCCTGGCATCAGCACGGGGGCGGTGTATTCTCACTGACAACCCAGATGCAGACATTCGAGTATATCTTCACGCTCGACAAAGACAGCGGCGATTATCAGGATGTCATCAAATTCGAGTTTGGCCATGCGCCCGACACCGTCTATATCGATAGCCTCAAGATCCAGATGCTTGAAGACGGACCGCTCCAAAGCAACGGCTCATTCGAGGATCACGGATGGTTCATGTGGCATCAGGACTGGGACACCGTCCCGTCGGTCGACTACGGTATCGTAGATGAACAGATGGTCGTCACCATCGGCGAGAATCTCGGCGATCACAACTGGTCGATCCAACTGATTCAGACCGACATCGACATGGTTCCCGGAAAAACATATCGCGTGAGTTTTGACGCCATGAGCGACCACGAGCGCGACATCAACTTCAAATTCATCGAAGGTACCGCTGGCGGCACTGAATTCTGGGAAGCCTTCACCATAGGCGAGACCATGGACACCTATACCTACGACTTCGTGTTTGATTCCGAATTCGACTTCGGACGCATCAGCATCGAGATGGGTCAAATCGGTGACGCGGTTCCGGGTGTCTTGACATTCGACAACATCAGCATCGTTGAACTCGACGATGATGATGGCGTCGTAGAAGGCACTGAACGCGTGACCAATGGCACATTCGACCAAATCGTCGACTGGCACCTGTGGTATCAGAACTGGGATCCGGTCCCGGTGGTCGAACTCGAAATCGTCGAGGGTGAGCTGGTTGTTACAATCAGCGACAGCCTGGGCAGTGAAAACTGGTCGATCCAAGTGTTCCAACATGGCATCGAGATGACACCGGGCGCAACCTACCGCATCACGTTCGATGCCAGAAGCGACCATGAACGCGACATCAACTTCAAGTTCATCGAGGGTGCAGATGGCGGTACTGAGTTCTTTGAAACATTCACCATCGATGAGACAATGACCACCTACAGCTTCACATTCACTTTCGACTCACAACTCGAAGTCGGCCGGATCAACATCGAACTGGGCCAGATCGGCGATGCGCAACCTGGCGTCGTGACCTTCGACAACATCATGATCTACCGCACATTCAACGAGTAACAATCAATCCGGATAAGGAAGGCGGGATGCCCGACATCCCGCCTACTTATCCATCACATCGTGAACACCACAAGTCCGCGCATGATATCAATCAATGTAAATATTATTTTAAGAAAGGACTTTGAAATGAAGAAAATAATGATTCTCCTATCGATGTTCACCCTTGCACTGGTACTTGTAGGGTGCGACCGAAACAATGGAGGCGATACTCGCAACATCGTGCTGAGTTACGCCGACTGGGGCGATCAGGAAATGAACCAGGCCTTGATCGACGCCTTCATGGAAGAAAACCCCAACGTCCGTGTCGTGCTCCGTAAGGACATCACCGGTGCCGGAGAAGCCTTCACCGAAAGCCTACTGAACGCACAAGCGGCGAACAACCTGCCGGATGTTTTCGCCATCGACAATGTTCCAACAGGCTACTCGAACGGGATGTTGCTGGATATCTCTCCTTACTGGAATGCCGATCCTGATACGGAGCTCATCTATGCGAATATCAGGGATACGGCCGTCTACAATGAAGGCCGCTATGCGTTGCCTTCGTTCCAGTTCATCAAAGGCATCTACATGAACATGACGATTTTCGAACGCTATAATATCGAGCTTCCGCCAACTGATTGGACATACGATGAGTTCGTAGACATCGCTGTCCAGATACGTCAGGCGGGTATCAATGATTATGTCTATGGCATCGATCCATGGTTCGGTGCCCTCGATTTCGAGTCCATCTGGCCAACACAGGACCACGAGGATGTCGGCTACAACACCTGGGACGGTGAACGTTTCCATTTCAACACCCCGATGTGGATCGAGGCCTTCGAGGCCCGTCTCGACCTGATGCAACGCGACGTCGTGGCGGGATTCACCGAGGAAGAGATGGCCGCCATCGGTGACGTGTGGCCATGGGAAGCCGGCTATATCGGAATGCGTATCGACGGGTCTTGGAATCTTTGGATGCTTGAGACCATGTATGACCTCTACGGACAGGAAGTTGGCTTCTGGCCTTATCCGGGTGGCGACGCGGGTCAGTTCCCGCCGACAATCCTTGATTTCCAGGTAGTCTCCAGCCAGACGGACCATCCCCAGGAGGCCTATGAACTGGCCAAATGGATGACCTTCGGAAGAGAAGGATGGATGGCACGCCTTGATCTGATGGAAGAAAGAGGCGCCATTTATCTCGACCGTTTCCCGATCGCCGATTATCCCGATGTCTGGGAAAGAGCCGAGGATTATATTGATTTTGTTCCGGGGCTTAGAGCCAGCGTCGAACTTTTCGACTATTCAAAACCGGATGTCGACAAATGGCTGCCGGGCTACAAGGCTTTCTGGGAGTGGGTTGAAAGCGACGATAACGATTACTGGACCAGAATCGCTGAGGGTCTGATCACACCGGAGGTCTTCGCGCCCGAGTGGGAAGAACAGATCAATAAGATGGTCAAAGAAGCTTTGGAAGAATGATTTTTTTGTTAAAGCTTGGCTTTGCGGAGTCAAGCTTTAACGATTTTTACTGAGGTGAGACAGGATGAAAAACCTAATGAAACATCTGAAAAATCTAATGAAACATCTGCAAAACCATAAGAAGAAGGCGGCGCTCGTGCTGCTTGTTCTTGTTGGCGGTCTCTATTTCTTCATCAACAGAGACATCGCTCAAGTTCCCCGAATCGACCCTGATGCCGTACGCCCCGCGGATGGGTTCGAGAACAATTATCATCACGTCAGAAAAACCTGGGATGAAGAAGAACCCCGCGGTGTCTATCTGACTATCAATGCGGACAGCTTCCATGATGAGACGATTACGGTCAGCGATTACGACGCCCCCGCCTTTCATATGATGAGGGGTGATACCGTGAGTGTTACCGTCAATGCCTCAGAAGGGGGCATCTATCACCTTGCCATGGACCAGCGCGATGTCGGTCCTTCGATTCTCACAAACAAGATTGCCGTTCGTGTGAACGGCGAGATTCCGTTTGAAGAAGCCCGCACCACCGAGTTGCCAACCCGGTGGGCCTTTGCCACGGAAACCTTTCCACAAGACCGATACGGCAACGAAATCATGCCATCGGCGGTGAAGATTGATGTTTTTGAGAAGACCTACTTCCATGATTCAACCGGATTGAACGCCTCGCCACTGGGTTTCAAGCTTGATGCCGGCGAGAACACAATAGAAATCACCCTCACGGACGGTCGCATCATGATGGGCAATTTCTATGTTGAAAGCACCAAGACACTACCTGATTATGAAAATTATCTGGCATCCTTTGATGCTGAACGCATTGAGGATGTTCAGTTGATCATCGGCGCTGAGCATATCGCCTATAAAACGAACCCTTCCATCCGGCTGCTCAATGAGCGGGATCACTCCGCGACAAACTATGATACCCGTTATCTTCGTCTGAACGCCATTGACGGTCAAAGCTTCAGAAAAGGCAACGATGTCATTGCCTATGAGATCGAGGTTCCTGAAAGCGGCTTATATCATATCGGTTTCAAGTATAAACAGAATTTTCTGATGCAGATGCCCGTCTTCAGAGAAATAAGCATCAATGGCGAAGTGCCGTTCAAAGAGGCCGCCATGTTCCATTTCAACCACTCGAGCACCTATCAAAACCAGCTTCTGGGCAACGAAGAAGAAGCGTTCCTTTTCTATCTCGAAGCGGGGACGAATATCCTCGGTTTGAGAGTCATTGTCGAACCTTACCGCAATGCCTATGAGAACATCATGGTCGTCATGGGCGAGATGACCGATCTCAGTCTGGAGATCAAACGTCTGACCGGCAACACCCAAGACCGTTACCGGACCTGGCGACTTGAAAATCACATCCCCGATATAGAAGAGCGCTTCGACCGTTGGATCGACATCCTTTCCCATGTGCACGAGGAACTCTCGCAATACAGCACCATCACCGAACCGAGCGAACTGAAGAACCTCGAACTCGCCATCAAACAGTTGGAGGAGCTGCGCGAAGATGTGAATGCGATTCCGACAAAAATGCGTATGCTCGCCGATGGCGACAGCTCGACCGCGCAACTTCTGGGCGCTTCGATCCAAAACTACCTTCAGAACGGTCTTTCCATTGAGAAGATCTATGTCAGTGGCTCCACGGACCTCCCCTCACCCCGTGCGAACTTCTTCGTCAGGATTTTCGAGGGGACCAAGCGATTCGTCCTTTCCTTCACCCATGATGATTATGCCGCCTCCAGGAAAACGGACGATGACGTCATCGAAATCTGGGTGAACTACCCAAGACAGTATCTGGAAATCATGCAGCAGATCATCGATACCGAATTCACGGCACAAACAGGCATCAACGTCCGTCTTTCGCTCATGCCCGACGAGAACAAGCTCGTTTTGGCCAATGCGGCGGGGACCGCGCCGGATATCGCACTCGGCGTGAACCACTGGATTCCCTATGAATTCGCCATCCGTAACGCGAGTCTGGATTTGAGAGAGTTCGACGGCTATAGCGAAACCGTCAGTAATTTCGCGCCCGGCGTGATGGTACCCTACGCTTTCGAAGAAGGCATCTTCGGCATGCCCCTCACACAGAATTTCTGGGTGACGATGTACCGGACGGATATTCTGGAAGCACTTGATATCGAGGTTCCCGATACCTGGGACGAGGTTATCGAGATACTGCCCGAACTGCAACGACTCGGGATGAACTACTATGAGCCCCTGGCCTTCTTCGGCGGGTTCAAACCGTTTGTCGCGACCATGCCGTTCATCTATCAGTTCGGCGGAGAACTCTATAGCGAAGACGGTATGACCACCCTCATCAACAGCGATGAGACCCTCACGGGCATCCGTATGATGAGCGAACTGTTCACCATCTACAACATGCCAAAAGAAGTACCGAATTTCTACAATCACTTCCGTTACGGCACCATGCCGATCGGGATTTCCGATCTTTCCACCTATCTGCAGCTGACCATCGCCGCCCCTGAAATCGCGGGCAAGTGGGATATCGCTCCGCATCCCGGTGTGATGAACTCAGACGGTGTCGTCGAACGCTGGGCCGCAAGCGGCGCCCAGGCGTCGATGATTCTTTCCGCGACGGAGCAGCCCGATGAATCCTGGGCGTTCCTGCAGTGGTGGATGAGTACGGCGGTCCAGACGCAGTTCGCCACGAGACTGCAGACCACATTCGGCACCGAATTCCTGTGGAACACCGCAAACCTCGAAGCGTTCGCACAGCTTCCGCTGCCTCAAAACCATATCGATGTCATCTTGAAACAGTGGGAGTACGCGCTTGAAGCGTCCCGTATCCCCGGAGCCTACATGGTGGAACGTGAGATAAGCAACGCCTGGAACAAGATTGTGTTCAATGATGCCAATCCGCGTATCGCGCTGGATGAGGCCGTGCGGATTTCAAACCGCGAGATTCTATATAGAATGGAAGAGTTCGGCTATGTGGAAAACGGCGTTGTCGTCAAACCATACCGCGTACCGACATTCCGCAATATCGATTACTGGTTGAGGGGGCACAATGATGATTAGCAGAATGAATCATCCGGCTTGGTTTTTTGTGCCCTATGTCATGTTGTTTCTCACGTTCATCATCATCCCGGTCATCATCGCGGTCGGCCTTTCCTTCACGTATTTCAATACGATCGAAGCGCCCGAGTTTGTCGGGCTAAGGAACTATGTCGAACTGTTGACACGCGATGAGATTTTCATGCAGTATGTGCTTCCGAACACGGTGAAGTTCGCCTTCATCGTCGGACCGATCGGCTATCTGATGAGTTTCTTTCTGGCCTGGGTGCTCGCTCAAGTGCCCCACCGCACCAGGACCATTTTCGCCATTATTCTCTACAGTCCGTCGATGACGGCCGGTATCGCGATGGCGGTTGTCTGGCGCGTGCTTTTCTCCGGAGACCAAAGCGGTTATCTGAACAGCCTGCTTTTGAACTGGGGCCTCGTCCAGGAACCGATACAGTTTCTGACCTCCCCCGAACATCTGATGACCATCATGATCATTGTTTCTTTGTGGGCGAGCATGGGGGTCGGTTTCCTTGCGATGCTCGCTGGTATCTTGAACATCGATCAGACCCTTTATGAAGCGGCCTATATCGATGGCCTAAGAAACAGATGGCAGGAAGTGTTTTACATCACCATCCCCTCGATGAAACCCCAGATGCTTTTCGGTGCGGTCATGGCGGTTGTCGGCACCTTCCAAGTCGGCCTGATCGGTGTCCAGCTTTCAGGCGCCAACCCCACGCCCCAATATGCAGGGCAGCTACTGGTCAACCACATCGAGGACTATGGTTTCATCCGTTTTCTCATGGGCTATGCCTCCGCGGTGAGCGTTGTGCTGCTGCTCATTATCTACGGTATCAGCAAGGTCACATTCAACCTGCTCGGCGAGCGGGATTAAGGAGGACTTGTCATGGCTAAATTCAGAGGAATGAAGATCAATCCCGATAAGTTTCATCGCAGTCAGATCAAGTTCTATTTCATCTTGATTCCAATGGCGATCTTCATGGGACTGCCGATCATGTTCATCGTCTCCCATGCGTTCAAACCGCTCAATGAGCTGTTCGCCTTTCCGCCGCGCTTCTTCGTCCGCGTTCCGACGCTGCAGAATTTCCGGGACCTGATCAGTCTTGCAGGGGATTCGGGTGTGCCTTTCAGCCGCTATCTTTTCAACAGTCTCGTGGTGACGGTCTCAGGCGTCTTTCTTTCCATCCTCGTCACCAGCCTGGCCGCCTACGGCCTTTCCAAACTCCATTTCAAGGGTAAGAAACTTCTTTTCGAAATCAATACGCTCGCCCTCATGTTCGTTCCCATCGCGGTCACCATCCCGCGCTTCATCACCATCGCACGCCTCGGCCTGATCGATTCCTATCTGGTGTTGATCCTGCCGCTCATCGCGATGCCGGTCGGACTTTTCCTGGTCAAACAGTTTATCGATCAGACCCCCAACGAACTCATCGAATCAGCGAAGATCGATGGTGCGAGCGAGATGCAGATCTTCCTGAAAATCATCTTTCCGATAATCCTGCCGGCCGTTGCGACCGTGGGAATACTCAGCTTCCAGCTTATCTGGAACGATGTCATCGGTTCGACACTCTATATCGATGATGAATCGATGAAGACGCTCGCCTTCTATTTCGCGACCGTCGCTCAGACAATGCCCGGCCAGGCTGCGAATCCCGTTGCCGGTCAGGGAATCTTGGCCGCCGCGAGTTTGATCATGTTTGTGCCGAACATCATCATTTTCATCTTCCTGCAGAACAAAGTCATGAACACCATGGCGCATTCGGGAATCAAATGATGAAGAAACTGACGCTTGTCTTTTTCTTCCTTTCCGCCTTTATACTGTTCGGCACGCAGATCAACGCGGAAACCGGTGTGCGTTACCGCACCTACACGCTCAGCAACAACCGTCTTGTCAGGACCCAGACCGCCTATATACCGATTGCCGCCCTCGATGAGATCGACGGAGTGTCCCTTTATTCACCCAACGATATCCATATCGACAAGAACGACAACATCTACATCGTGTCGACGAGACCCGGCAATATCGGTCAACTTCTGATTTTCGACATGCTCACTCAGGAAGCGACGGTCCTAGGCGTAGATTATCTTGTGAATCCGACCGGTGTCTTCGTCAGTGATAACGGCGATATCCATATCGCCGACAGGGGCGGACGGGCTGTCTACAGGTTGAACGGCGAAGGCGAGATTCTCCAGACCATCACCCGCCCGGACTCGCCATTGTTCGCCGCGAGTGATTTTCAGCCCAGAAAGGTGGTCGCCGATGCACGCGGAAACACCTACGTTTTGAACCAGGGGAGTCTCGGCCTCGCCCAGTTCAGCCGACATGGAGACTTCCTTGGTTACTACGGCACCAACACCATCACACCGACACTAAGAACGATTCTTCAATATACGTTTTTCACCGAAGAACAGCGCGCCCGCCTTTTCAGTCTTTCCCCGCCCGAGATCTCGAACGTTGCCGTCGATGGGCGTGGCTTGATCCACACGGTGAGTCTCGGTATCGACAATCATGGCGTCAAGCGCCTCAACATCAATGGCGACAATCTTCTGCCGGCGATGATCAACGCACCGAACCTCGTCGATGTCTATGTCGGTCCGATCGACAATATTTTCGCCATCACCGCAAATGGTACGATCTATGAATACGACCGGGAAGGCAACCTCCTTTTCGTCTTCGGCGGACAGGACGTCAGCAACCAGATCCAAGGGCTTTTCGAAATCCCCTCCGCCATCGCGGTCGACAGTGACAACAACCTCTTCGTGCTCGACCGTGCGGCCGGCGAAATGCAGATATTCATGCCGACACAGTTCGCGAATCTCGTGCATCTGGCCCTTTATTCCTATCAAGAGGGTGACTACACTGAAAGTCAGGGACCCTGGGAAGAGGTGCTGAAGATGAATGATTTCTTCGATCTCGCCCACCAAGGCATGGGCAATGCCCACTACAGTCTCGCCGATTTCGAAGCCGCCCTTGAATCCTATCATACCGCATTTGACCGACAGGGTTACAGCGACGCCTTCTGGGAAGTGAGAAACGACTGGCTTCTGCAGAACATCGGTGGTTTCCTCACCGTCTTCTTCATCGTCCTCGCCCTTTATATCGTGAATCTGAAAGCGAAATTCATGCGCCATGTGACAAGTCCCGTCAAACGGTCGTTCAACAGCGCAAGACGGAAATTCCGCCTTTTCGATGAGCTCATGTATGTTTTCACCTATCTCAAAAATCCGGCCGATGCCTCATTCGAAATCAAAAGACAGGCCAGGACCGGCCTGTTCTCGGCGACGATTCTGTTGTTGATCTACTTTATCTTCTACACGCTTTATATCTACAATCTGAACTTCCTTTTCAACCCCCGCATCATCGGCAATATCAACCTCGCCGAAGAAGCGATCAAGGTATTTTTGCCTTTTGGTCTATGGGTCACATCGAACACTCTGATCGGTTCGATCAGGGAAGGGGAAGGCCGCTTCAAAGATGTTTACATCACGACGATCTACGCACTCGCACCAGCATTCTTGATTCTTCCTTTCCTGACGTTCATCTCCCATGGTCTGACATACAATGAGGCTTTCTTGATGGACTTTGCCAGAGTCATCGCCATCGGTCTGACCGTCGTCTATTTCTTCTTCATGGTCAAAGAGACCCATTTCTACAGCGTAAAAGAGACATTCCAGTCAATCTTTATCTCCGCTTTCACCATGGTGATGCTGGTGCTGGGAACATTCATCATCTATATCCTGCTGAACGAACTCGTCATTCTGCTCAAGGATATCGTCATGGAGGTGATCCACCGTGTCTAATCTCATAAAGAAAACACTGATACTGACACTTGTCGTGTTATCCGGCATTCTCGCCGTCAAGGCGAGCGTCGGGGACAAGGCTGAGTTCCATGACCGTCCCGAGACCTTCTTCAACTACATCGAAGGACAGAAACTGAACTCTTCACGTTATTCCCGACCGGAGGATCTTCGGGAAGTCGATCCCGAGACTTTCATCCCCATCACCACCGCCGATGCGCTGGTCTATGAGAATGACGATTATGAACTTTACTTGAACCGCGCCACCATCAACTTCAAAGTCCGCAACAAAGATTCGGGCTACATATGGGCCACCGCCATCGATGATCCCATCGATGCGGGTACCTATGACAAGCTTTTAAGAAGCGGTATCGGCATCGAGTATATCAACAAGCACCAACAAATGTCCATCCGCGAGAATGTCGGCATCATCGATACTGAATTCACCGTCGTAAGCGAAGATATCGATAGAGGCATCCGTCTCAATCTCTCGATCGGCGGCTATTGTGCGACCATGTCCTGCCGCAACGTCTATGATGACTACCTCGCCGGTAATCGGACCCTCGAACAGATGATCCGTATCGGCTTCACCCAGATCGATGTCGATTTCGCCCTCGAGGTCACACTGGATGAACATGGCCTCGTGGCACACATCCCCTATGATTCGATCGAGGAGAAGGGAACCGACTGGATCACGCTTTCCAGCATCATTCTCTTCCCCGGCATGGGGGCAGCCTATCTCGATGAGATTCCCGGCTATATGGTGATTCCTGATGGCGTCGGCACGTTGATTCGTTACGACGACAATGACCGTCAGTTCTCCACACCGTTCGAAGCGCGTTTCTACGGTGCGAATCCCGGTATTACCACCGGCCGCGTCTCAGTGAGCAGCCATCCGCTTTCCATGCCGATCTTCGGCGCGGTTCACGGCGTCCGCCAAAATGGCTTCATCGCCATCATCGAAGAAGGCGACATGAACGCCCGCCTGCTCGCCCATCCCAATGGTGCACGCAATGTGGACTATAACCTCATCTATACCAAATTCGATTTCCGTCAGACCTACCGGCAAAGCTTTTCGAGCGACGGAAGCGGTGGCTCGATGCGCACCGCCGAGACCGCCCGCGAGGATATCCGCGTCCGCTTCAATTTCCTGAACGGCGATGCGGCACACTATACGGGAATCGCGACGAACTATCGTGATCATCTGAAGGAAAACGGTACACTGAATCCCCTGGACGGCGCCGCCGGTCAGATTCCCATCCACCTTCAGTTTCTGATGGCTGATTCCAAATCCCGTTTCATCGGCAACACGGTGATCGAGATGACATCCGTCGATGCGGCAAGGGCCATGTATGACGATTTTTACGGCGCGGGACTGCAAAATCAGCGCGTTTCGCTGCTTGGTTGGAACAAAGGCGGCTATAGCGGTCACCTCCCCTCCCCGCTCGCTTACGAGACCAGTCTCGGGCGACGACGTGATTTCGAGGCCTTCATCGACCACGTGAACGCCGAGAATCAGATCTACCTCGTCAACAATTACCACGCGGCGACCAATCAAACAGGAAGAATCTCCTACCGTCGCGATGTCGCCACCGGTGTCAACCGCTTCAGGTTGGAAAGAACAAATCCCCACTGGGTCTACACCGAGCGCTACATGCTCTTTCCCGAGTCCACCGCCCGCCTCGCTCTGCGCGATCTGCCCGATTTCGAGGACCGCGGTGTCAAGATTCTTCATGAAGGAATCGCCAACGTGCTTTTTTCCTACTATGACCAGGGCATCAACACCCGCGCCGATACGTATGCGGTGTTCGAGGAAGTCTTTGAAGCCTATCAGAGCCAGGCCGGTTATTATTATCCTAACGCTTACGCTTATGCCCATACGGACAGTTTCTTCCATGTCCCGCTTTACAATTCACAGCTCAAATATTTCGACGATCTGGTTCCCATCTTGCCGGTTGTCCTCAGTGGGCATATGGAACTCTATAGCGAATTTCTGAACTACAACAGCCTCGGACGGGACCAACTGCTCGCCTTGATCGATTTCGGCATCAACCCCGCCTTCATCCTTTCGGAAAACAGAGCGAGTGCGCTCAGGGGATCCGACATCGAGCACTACTATACCTCGAATTATGCGACATGGCGAGGTAGCGTCATAGAGGAATACAATTTTGTCAACGAAGCTTTACGCCATGTCATCGGCAGAAGCATCACCGACCGAACCGTCTTCGAAAGCGGGATCGTCGAAGTGACCTATGACAACGGTGTGCGCCTGCTCATCAACTATACCTCCCGGCCCTATGAGACAGAAGAAAGCGTCACCGTCGCGCCACTGGACTATCATGTATCGGGGGTGGCGTCATGAAAAAAAGAATGACCGCACTCGCTGAATGGATTGATGAGAAACTGATGCCGCCGGTGCGCCGTTTCGGACACAGACTCGTCCACAACCGCGTCATCGACATCAGAATCAACAGTGTCGTCTTGTTCAAAACCGTGACGATTCCGATGACGAACCGTCGCCGCGAAAGCCTCGTCGGTCTCGGTTTCATCGCGATCTGGATTGTCGGCTATGTGATTTTCACCCTCTATCCGGTCTTTTACAGTCTTTATCTCAGCTTTTTCAAGGTAACCATGGATGGCGCCGACTTAGACCTCGTCTTTCAGGGCATCAATAATTATCGCGCTTCCTTTCTGAGTGATCCTTATTTCGTGTCCGTCCTCATCGAATATGTTCTCGAGATGATCATCTACGTTCCGGTGACCATTGTCTTCGCGCTCATCATCGCCATCCTCATCAATCAGGATATCAGAGGCAAGGGTGCTTGGCGCACGATCTTTTTCCTGCCTGTCATCATCACCAGCGGCCCGGTGATCGTCGAACTTGTGAACCAGGGCGCCACCACCCTGCCTTCAATCGGAGAGTATGAGGGCATCACCATGGTGCTTGACAATGTCAGTGAGTTCCTTGCGAACCCGATTCAAGCGCTTTTCGACCAGATTCTGCTTGTCCTTTGGTTTGCGGGTATCCAGATTCTCATCCTGTTAGCGGGGCTTCAAAAGATCGACCGCGCCATTTACGAGGCTTCCATGATCGACGGAGCTGGACCTTGGACATCGTTCTGGAAGATAACCCTCCCTTCGATCATGCCGCTGATTACCATCACCATCATCTATACCGTTGTGGCGATCAGCGTCTTCAACACGAATGAAGTCATCATCTATATCCGTAACATCATGCTTGGCGAAAGCACCCCGGCCCTCACGACCGGATATGGTTACACCGCAACCCTCGCATGGATCTATTTCATTGTGATGAGTCTGATCATCATCATCTTCATCCTGCTCATCAACATCAAAAAGGGGTTCAAGTCATGAGAACAATCATGAAAAGACACTACGGAAACCTGATCGTGAGACCCTACCGCCATATGAAAGAGATCGCAGGCCTTCTGCGGAAAAAGGATTTCGCACAAGCGAAAAGCCGTATCAGAAGACTGTTCTTCGGCATGCAGTTCACCGACGGACTGCTTTACACCTTGCTGATCTATACGCTGCTTGTGAGTCTTGCCTATATCTATCTTTATCCTGTCCTATACATGCTGACCAACAGCTTCATGAACATGGCCGACATCATCAATGTGGCTGTGCGGTGGATTCCGACGACGCTCAACTGGGAGAACTACCGGATCGTCTGGACGGACATCAACTATCCCCGTGCCTTGCTCGACGCCATCATCCTCGCCGGCGTCCCGGCGCTTTCGGCGACCGTCTCAAGCGCCATCGTCGGTTATGGTTTCGCCCGCTACCGCATGCCGCTCAAGAAAATCCTGATGGCCCTGATGATCATGGCCTTCATCATTCCACCTCAAGTCACCATGTTGCCGACATTCAGGATGTATTCGAACTACGACCTGCTCGGCTCCCTGCGCGCTTTCGTCTATCCGGCCATCCTCGGACAAGGACTCAACGGCGCCATCTATATCCTTGTCTTCTATTCCTTTTTCAAGATGATTCCCAAAAGTCTTGAGGAATCGGCTCAGTTGGACGGCGCGGGACCACTCAAGATATTCACGAAAATCGCCCTACCGCTCGCCGTACCGGCTATCATCATTGTTTTCCTTTTCAGTTTCGTATGGTATTATAATGAGACGTATCTCGCCGGTTTGTTCCTGAGTGGAAGCGATATGTTGACGCTACCGCTTAGAATCGAACAATACATCATCAACTTCATCAGCATCTACCCCGAGGGCAGCCAGGCAAGGGAGCTCTTCCAGGCTGTGCGCCTCGCCGGTTACGTGCTCGCGCTCTTACCGCTTTTGGTGCTTTACTTCTTCACGCAAAAACACTTCGTCGAAAGTATCGACAGAACAGGAATCACAGGAGAATAGCCTATGAAAAAAATCAAACTGACCGCAATGCTCTTATTACTTACGCCACTCGCAGCCTGCGACACCGGTGGATTGCCGAAAGAATACGACCCCCGCGGCATGGTGGACGAATCCTGCGAACATCTCGACAACCTCGATGAACATTGGCAGCCGGTATGGTGTGATGAGTTCGATGAAGACGGTCTGCCCGACCCCGCCCGTTGGGGCTATGACGTCGGCGGTGGGGGCTGGGGCAATCAGGAACTGCAATACTACACCAATGCTAACCTGAACAACGCCTTCATCGAAGATGGAATCCTTAATATCAAAGCGGTGCCCGAAAGTCATCAGGGTTATGATTACACTTCGGCCCGTCTGGTGAGCAAATACCGCGGCGACTGGGAATATGCCCGCATCCAGGTCAAAGCGAAGATGCCTTCCGGCACAGGAACCTGGCCTGCGATCTGGATGCTGCCGACCGAATGGCGCTATGGCGGCTGGCCCGACAGCGGTGAGATCGACATCATGGAGTATGTCGGCTATGACCCCGGTGTCGTCCACGGCACCATCCACACCGGTGCCTACAACCACATGCGCAACACACAAATCGGCTATACTAGGAACGTACCGACAGCCGAAGATGAATTTCATCTCTATGAGATGATCTGGGAGCCCGCACGGATCATCTTGCTGATAGACGGCGAGATGTTCGCTCAGTTCGGCTACAATCCCGAAACCAACAAACTGATTGAAAACAGCGATGCCTGGCCCTTCGACCAACCCTTCCACCTTATCTTGAACCTTGCGGTCGGTGGCACATGGGGAGGCCAACGGGGCGTCGACCCCGCCGCTTTCCCGACAGCGATGCAGGTTGAATACGTCCGGGTCTATCAGAAAGACTATGCTGCGATGAGCCGTGAAGCCCCGAGCGAAGTGGACAATCTGAGAGTGCACTGGCGCGACCATTCGAGCGCCCGTATTGCCTGGAACCATGCCACACATCCTGTCCAGGTCTCCCACTACGAGATCTTCGCTGACAATGTGCTGAAAGGAACCACGACCCTCAATGCCTACAATATCAGGGGTCTCGAACATGATTCCCAGATCCGTATCGATGTCGTCGCTGTCGATTTCGCCGGCAACCGTTCAAAGGCCGCGACCCTTAACATCAGAACCCAAAGCGTCCGCGATATCAGTGAACCCATTCCCGCCGCAAGCTATGACCACATGCAGGGTGTCACCACAGAACCGGCCGCGGACGCTGATGGGAGTCTCATTGTGAGCCGGATTGCAGGTGGGGACTTCCTTGATTTTGTCTTGTATGTGCCCGAACGGGCGACCTACCGCATCCATTACCGGATCGCGAGTCCTGAAAGCGGTGGTGAAATAAACCTGTACGGCCGTGGCCACCTTCCCCTTTCATCTACATCGGTACCGAAAACAAGCGACTTTCAGACCTGGCAGACCGTCACCAGCGATGCCTTCACACTACAAGAAGGCGTGATGACTTTGAGAGTCTACGCTGAAAACGGCGGCTTCAATCTTAACTATATTGAATTTGAGAAGGTGGGTTAGATGGTAACCATCAAAGACGTTTCACGGTTGTCGGGTTTCAGCGTCACAACCGTATCGAAAGTGTTGAACAACTATCCCGACATATCCGAAGCCACCCGTGTCAAAATCATCGATATCTGCAACGAGGTCGGCTATGTCCCAAACAGTAGCGCCCGCTCATTAAAGACGCACCGCTCCTATACCATCGGCATCGTCTTCGAAGAAGAGACCAACCAGGGCCTGAACCATCCGCTGTTTTCAAGAATACTGGAAAGTTTCAAACGGGAAGCCGAAAAGGCTGGTTATGACATCATGTTCCTCGCAAGAAGCATGGGGAAACAAAACGGCTCTTACCTGGAACACTCAAAGCGCAAACAGGTCGAAGGCGTCTTAGTCCTCTGCGCCGATTTCAACTCAAAAGAGATCATCGAACTTTCCGAGTCGGACATTCCGACCACCATCATCGATTTCGCGGTCGAAAACACCGTGAACATCACCTCCGACAACGACAAGGGGGTCAGACTGGCCATCAACCATCTTCTAGCCCTCGGTCATGAAAAAATCGCGCACATCTATGGTGACAAGGACTCCCTGATCGGCGGTCAGCGAAAGGAAAGCTTCGAAGCGGTTCTAAAGGAAAACGGACTTCCTGTCAAAGAAGACTATCTTGTTTCGGGAGAATTTTTCTCACGTGAGGAAGGCCGCGAAGCGATGGCGGAACTTCTCAGCCTCGATACACCACCCACCGCAGTCTTTTGTGCGTCGGACATGCTCGCCATCGGCGCCGTCGAAGCCGCCAAGGCCGCCGGAAAGCTTGTGCCCGAGGACTGTTCGATCATCGGTTTCGACGGCATCGATCTCGGGCAGATGATCACCCCCCGACTCACCACGGTCAAACAGGATACCGAAGAAATGGGCCGCCTTGCGGCGTCGAACATGATTGGTCTCATCGAAAGCAAGAAAGCGAAGAAAACCGACAAAACCATCCAAGTCGACACGTCTTTGATGATTGGTGATTCAACTTCCAAAGCAAAATGAAAGGAGCCCCTCATGAAACTTATCAAGCATTTCGACTTCACGACCATGGCTTCCCTCGACAAAGCGGACTGGAACATCGAGACTGGTGAGAAGTGGGCCAACAAGGAAAAGCAGCGCTATGTCGACAAACCGGATAATCTCTTTTTCACTGAAGAGGGACTGACCATCAGGGCCACCTATGAAAACGGCGTCTATGAAAGCGCGCGTATCAACACACAGGGCAAGTTCGCTTTCAAGTACGGTCGCGTCGACATCGTCGCGAAAGTCCCCAAGGGCAAAGGCACATGGCCGGCGCTTTGGATGATGAGCGACGACCGCCGCTACGGCGGCTGGCCTAAGAGCGGGGAAATCGACATCATGGAACATGTCGGCAATGAACTTGATGCGCTTTATCTATGCATCCACACCGGCGCCTACAACCACACAAAACAAGAGCAGTATTTCAGCAAGATCAAACATCCGGGTCTCAGCGATGATTTTCAGAAATTCTCCCTGATTTGGCGGGAAGATGAGATTGTATACCTTCTTAACGATGCACCGGTCACCCAATATGTGAAAGGCGAGGCCGGCAAAGATAAAAGCCATGCAGGCTGGCCTTTCGACCATCCGTTTTATCTGATTGTCAATCTCGCCATCGGCGGCAATTTAGGCGGACCGGTCGACGATGATTGCTTCCCCCAGAAATTCATCATCAAAGACATCAGAGTCTATCAATGAGTCTTTCTTCGTAATGGCTTGGAAAGACTTTGAAAATGAAAAATAACCCAAAAAACGCCACGTGCTCTTAGCACGCGGCGTTTTTGATTACGGGGAACATCGGACTCATGCTTTGTTGCTGATGCATCGGTCCAGGACTTTTTCATGTGTGCTCAGCGCCTCATCCTTCAAAAAGACGAACCGGATATGTTTTACGGTTTCCAGGCTTGCGGCTTGATCGACCACGGTCCCAAGTGCGATTTCAGCCGCTTCCTTCATCGGGTAACCGAAGGCGCCCGTTGAAATCGCAGGAAAGCAGACGCTTTCAATCTTGTTTGTCTCAGCCAGCCTGAGCACCTCTTTGTAACAAGAAGAAAGCAGTTCGTCTTCCGGGCTGTCCTGACCGTAGACCGGCCCGAGACAGTGGATGACATGGTCGTTCGGCAAGTCGAACGCAGCGGTCACGACCGCTTCCCCGGGTTTGATGGGTGCGTATTGGCGTGTGGCTTTTTCAAGTTCGGGTCCCGCCTTTTGGTGAATCGCACCCGCGACGCCGCCACCGGGCAGAAGGTCCTTGTTCGCGGCGTTCACGACCGCCTCGACATCATCCTGTCGGGCGATGTCGCCTTTTTTCAGTTCGATTTTCACATCGCCGATTTTTCTTTCCATCAGAAAACCCTCCTTTGTCATCGTGGGATCTCCCCCACGTGATTACTATCTCAACTTCAGTTTATCGCTACCGGAAGGTCGATGTCAAACGATAAGGAACCTGCATCCGATAATTGGCCTTCAAATCATTTTTTTCATCATTTCACACACACACCGACAAGTTGGGTTATAATGATGGTGTGAAATAGACGGTCACCCTTTCGGAGGTGGGGAAACATGCTCGCACCGGGTCATTACGGACACATGGCCGACATCGTCGCAGCCATCCATTTCCTTTATATCATGTTTGTCGTTATCGGGCAGATTGTGATTATCATGGGTCTTTTTTTCAACCTGGCTTTCGTCAAGTCAGTGATTTTCAGAAGCACCCATCTTGTCGCGATCCTCATTGTCGCCATCCAGCGAATCGCCGGTGTCCGCTGCCCGCTTACAATCCTCGAGAACCACTTGAACACTCTAGCCGGCCGGACTGTCAATCCGGACATCACTTTCCTCGCCCGCCTGCTCAGAGAGCTGACCTATTACCGATTTCCGAGCTGGACATTCACGTTCATGTATGTCGGTTTCGGTGTGTTTGTCCTTCTGACATTCGTCCTCTTCCCACCGAAGTTAAGAAAGTTACAGCTCATAAGGCGGGCGCGCTCCCTGAGCGAAGCCCTGCTTCCGGAAAAATTCAGAGCCATAGACAGCATCACCAATGAGCGCGAAAACGAAATAAGACAATAAAAAAACCCCGGGACGTCCGGTGAAAGCCGGACGTCCCGGGGTTTGTTATCAGATGAGTTCTCATACGGGGTGATTATGGCTTTTTCTGCTGATTGTTCTTGCGAACCAGACAAGCAGAAAACTTGCGGCCAAAATGATGCCGATGATGAATCCATAAAGCAGCACGGTCCAACCGAAAGCGTCGAGAATCACCCCACTCAACAAAACGCCGAGCAAGGCGCCGAAGCCGTAGGCTGTAAACATGATGCCGTAGTTTTTCGAGTAGTTGACAATCCCCTGATATTCCTTCACCGCCGCCGGCGCGATGGCGAGCCAGGCGCCGAGATTGAACCAGAAGATACCGAAGGAAAGGCCATAAAGCATGAGTGAATCCCCTTGGTTGATTATCGCGATCAGGGCACCGGCGACAATGAGGATAAAGGATAATCTAGCGGAATAGATGAAACCTTTCTTGTCCATCAGTCGTCCGAACAATGGCCGCGCGACACCGTTGCAGACTGCGAACAGTGAGACCAGCAGCGCCACATCACCGCGTGCGAAAGCGTAATTGTCCACGCCGATGCGGTAGGAAAGGCCGATCATCATCAGTCCAATCGTGGTTGCGAGCAGAAAAAGGACATAAATACCGGCAAACGCTTTTCCGAGCGGAATGTGGTCGCTTCTCATCCAGGTTTCACTGTCTTTGTTGTTTTTCCCGACCCGCTGCACGGCGGAAAGCAGCACAAGAATCACAATGAAGGTGACGCCGAACAAGAAAAATGTCCTGGATAGGGAAAAGCGCAGAATCAGCTGGTTTGCGAGTGGCGCTGTCAGAAGCGGAGAAATACCGAAACCCGTCAGGATGATTCCGGTGAAAAGTCCGCTTTTTTCCGGATAATCGCGTTGGATGATGAAAATCGGGATTCCGTAGACAAGCCCCACCCCGGTTCCGATTATCACACCATAAAACAAGGTGAGCGTCGTGATGGTCGTCGCGGCAGATGCCAGCATCCACCCAAGACCGATCAAAACGGCACCGGCGAGTGCGAACTTGCGGGTGTTTTCTGTCTTGATGAAGCGACCGGCCACCATCATTGCGAAGGCGTAGAAAAAAAGCGAGACCATATAGGGAAGTCCGCTTTGTGTCGCATTGACCGCATAAACGGTCTCGACTTCGACTCTGAAGACGCTCCAGGTATAGACAGACCCCATCATGAGCATCATCACGAGGCTCGCGGCAATCAAAATCATCGTTCTCGTCCTGTTCATAAACATCACCTTTGTTTGAATATCAAACTTCTCGCTCAATTCTAACAGCTCACAAAAATAAAAGCAACCAGAAATCAAAGACTTCTGACGATTTTTTCAATCATCATGGGCCCCACACACGCCGCAAAAAAACATCCCGAGATCCGTTAATTATCTCACGGTAGTAAAACGGACGACACAAAAGATGTACACGCAGTGTAGTTTAGAGGCGACGGGACGCGGAAAACAGCCTTATCCCGCAAGATGAAAAACATGATATTTTCCTGTTGTGCAAATCAACAAATAATGGTATTATATTCGTTGACGGACAGATAAGCGAGTGTGGCGGAACTGGTAGACGCGCATGGTTCAGGGTCATGTGGGCTTTGCCCTTGGGGGTTCGACTCCCCCCATTCGCACCATCATTAGTTAATTGTGATCAGATTCAATCAAACATCAATAAAGGCCACAGTCGATTTTGACTGCGGTCTTTTTTTGATACTTGTTTATGCAATTAAAATCGTTATTTGGAAAATTGGTGCATTTACTATTGCCCGCAAACGCCTTTTTGCATATAATAGGATAGATATATTTTTATGAAGCGCACGAGGAGGACTTATGGGAAAATACAACTGGATCGACGGCAAGGATTTCAGTATCGATTGTTTTTATCTGATGGACCGGTGGCTGCTTCAGATGATCATCGGCCGCTATGAGGATAAGGACTTGGAAGATTTCTCCGATCATGACCGAACCCTGGCCGCCTTGATTGCCTTGAAGCCATCTTTGCAATGGGTGATAAGTCAAAGAGCGCCCGAGACTAAAGGCGCGCTTGAGAACCTCTTGAAGGCCAAAGAGGACATAAATGATGCATCCGTACTCAGGCAAAGAGAAATCGTTTTGATGGAAGCACTCGAGACCGATGTGGTCTACACCGCACCTGAAATCATGGCATCCGCATGCAACTACATCACCGCTTGGAAAGAAGAAAGACTTCATGCGCTCACCGACCTCACGGGAAAAGTGGTCCTCGATGTGGGCGCGGGTACCGGACGGCTCACATTCGCTGCCGCAAAGAAGGCGAAACGGGTCTATGCGAGTGAGCCGGTCGACATGTTGCGCGAGCACATGCGCGACAGGATAAAAGAAGAAGGTCTCAACAATGTGAAAGTATTGGACGGTATCGTCACGAACCTTCCCTACGAGGATGATACGTTCGACACGGTGATCTGCGGCCATGTAATCGGTGATTATTATGATGAAGAAATCGGGGAATTGACCCGTGTCACCAAAGCCGGCGGCGAAATCGTTGTCTGCAACGGTGATGACGATATTGTCAGAAGCCGTCCGGACAAAGCCATGACCGACCGTGGCTTCGAGGTATTCCACCATAAAAGTTCAATCGGTGGTGACATCTACAACTACCGTAAGGAAGTGAAAAAACAATGACGAATTCCAAAATTACGCGCACCTACCGTCTTGTGACAACCAAGGGGTTGTCCATTATCAAAACAGGCGACGACATCAAAGATAAGACAATCAGACTAAAAGAGCGTACCATCACGACCCCGAGATTGCTTCTGCGTCCTTTCAAAGCCACCGACCTGGATGATTTCCATGAATATTCCAAGGTCGAAGGCGTCGGTGAAAAAGCCGGCTGGCCGCATCATGAAAACAAGAAAATCAGCAAGGACATCCTGAATGTCTTTCTCGCCGAGGACAACACTTTCGCCATCGTCCATCAAGATGATAATAAGGTGATCGGATCAGTCGGTTTTTCACCGTGCGTGTATGAGGATGACCGTTTTGATGCCCTCAAAAAACAGGATATCGGTTTCGTCCTAAGCAAGGACTACTGGAACAGGGGACTGATGACCGAAGCGGTCCGCGCCGTCATCGATTTCGCATTTGAAAGATTGAAACTCGATATGATCAGCTGTGCCCACTTCGATTTCAATCACGCCTCAAAACGTGTGATTGAGAAATGTGGTTTCACTTTCTACGACAAACACGTCTATCACAGCAAAGCCCTGGGCAAATCTTTCGACGAGACAAGATACTATCTATTAAAAGAGAATTAAGAGACAGATCTATCTATCAAGAACCTAAAACGGCCTCGGGGCCGTTTTTTCTTTTCCCTGTTTCCCGATTTCGGATTTTTAAAAGTCGTTTGATTTTTTTCGTCATTTTCACTATGTTATAATTAACATGTAAACCATCCGCGCCGGGAGGTGGAAGACCATCATCCTGCCGGAAACGCGGAAACACATCATCCAAGGAGGAATGCTCACATGTATGAACTCGTGAATGACTTTTCCCACGAAATTTTCAATGAGAAGGAAGGCCCTTTCCTGTCGCTTTATCAGCCGACCTACCGCGACCCCTCCCACGCCGAGGAAAACAGGATACGTTTCAAGAATCTTCTGAAGCAGCTTGAAGCCTCTCTTAAGAAAAAATTTCCCGATTCCGATGTGGACCCGATCATGAAACCGTTCTATGAAATCAGAGAGGACCGCTCGTTCTGGGACCACACCAAGGACGGCCTCGCCGTCTTCGCCACCCCCAAGCACACCGTGGTCTTCAAAACCCAGTCTCCAGTCAAGGAAATCGCCATGGTCGGCAAGACCAGCTTCCACACCAAGCCGATGATCCGACTGCTCGAAACGCAGGACGAATACCATGTCCTCGCCATCGGTCGCGAGAAATTCGAACTCTATGACTGTGTCAAGGACGTCTGTAACCGAGTGGAAATCGATTCGGAGATACCCACGACGAAAGAAGAGGCCATCGGAACTTTCGAGGAGGATCCGACACTCAACTACGGCGCTTATCAGGGTGATGGTCCCACACCTGGTTTCCACGGCCACGACGATATCAAAGGCGTCTTGGAAAAAGACATCGAACGTTTCTTCCGTCATGCCGACAAGGTCGTCTATGACAACTACAGCAAACCCACAGAAAAACCGCTGATTCTATGCACCCTACCCGAATATCAGTCCTTCTTCCAGGAAAACTCACGAAACACCCAACTTGTCAAAGAAGGCGTCAAACGCTCGGAGAACATGATCGATGCAAAAAGACTGGGTCGTGAAGCCTGGGCGATATTCAAGCCGAAATACGAGGCCAGAATCAACGAACTCATCAACTCTTACAACAACGCCAGCACCAAAGGACTGGGCTCGGACAACCTCGAAGCAATCGCCGAAAACATCATCAAAGGCAACATCGAGACCATACTCGTCGAATCGGAAAAAACCGTTCCCGGTCGCATCGACCGTGATTCAGGCAGAATCATCAAGGGTGAACCCGACCATCCGGATTATGACGATGTCTTAGACGACATCGCCCAGCTCGTCCAAAAGCAAGGTGGCGAGGTCCACGTCCTCGATGCCGATAAGATGCCGACGAACAAAGGACTCGCCGCCATCTACCGGTTCAAGGCGTGACACCCTGCAAGAAAACGTCCCACTTTGGAAGCCCGCACGGGTTTCCAAAGTTTTTTGCTTGAGAAGATTCACAATTCCAAAAGAGGTGATTGAATGAAAGTCTTTATCAGCGCCGACATCGAAGGTGTCACGGGTATCTCCAACTGGGCGCAAACCGATGAGAAAAGCGAAAGCTACACCATATTCAAAGACAGGATGCATGCGGAAGTCAATGCCGCCATCCAAGGCGCCTTCAGCGCAGGCGCGGATGATGTCATCGTGAGGGACGCGCACGGTTCGGCGACCAACCTCGATATCGCGAAACTGGACAAACGTGTCCGGCTGATCAGTGCGTTCAACGACCATCCCGATGGGATGATGTTCGGTCTTGATGGGACCTTTGACGCGGTCGTCCTGATCGGCTATCACGCCGGGGCGACCATGGGCGGCAATCCACTCGCCCACACGCTCTCACCCGGTCTCATCCAGAAAATCACCATCAACGGCGAGACGGCGAGCGAATATCTGATCGATGCCTACACCGCCGCGGCCTACGGTGTGCCGGTCGTCTTCGCAAGCGGCGACACTCGTTTGAAAGCGCACATCGAGGCGCATCAGGAGATTTTCTATGTGTCCACGTTCGAAGGCCACGGACGAAGCGTCATCACGAACCATCCCGAGCTGACCGCCGAAGCGATCGAACAAGGTGTGAAGGATGCCCTTTTGAAAAAAATCAGACCCATCGGACTTCCGCAATCTTTCGATGTGAGAATTACCTACAAGGAGAACCTGACCGCTTACAAGAACGCTTTTTATCCCGGTGCGCGTCTGCTCGATGCCAACACCGTCGCTTTTCAAAGCGACAACTACGATGATGTGAAGACGTTCTTCGCTTTCACAACTCTGTGAACGCATTGTTCACAGATATCCCGACCGTCTATTTTCCGGAAAAAGAAATTGTGGGTTTCTCTATGCGCACTTTCGCGGTATAATGGTTCTAAAGGACCAAATCAAAAGAAGAAAAGAGGTTGACAATGAAGAAAATGTCAAAAGGGAATATCGCCCTTTCCATCGTTCTTTGCATCATCCTGATCTGGGCGTTCATCGCGGTCATACCCAAGCCGTCCTACATGGAGGACGACAATCCTTTCATGTCCCAAGAAGGAAAACCGCCCCATATCATCGCCCATGCCGGCGGCAACATGGAATTTCCGGACAACACCCTCGAGGCCTTCTACAACGCCTATAGCGTCGATCCCGACGTCATCATGGAAGCGGACGTGAACATGACCGCCGACAATGTGATCATCTTGTCCCATGACCGCACGCTGGACCGCAAAACCACCCTGATCGATGCGCCAGTGATCGAGACTTATTACAGCGACCTGGTCAACGATGCGATCGACTTCGGTTATGAAAACGAAATCGACGGCCCGAACGGCACCAATGTCGACGGGGAGTTCATCCGCTATACCAATTACGAAGGCGACACCGTGACCCCGCTCGACGTCGATTATCCCGAAGGCGTCGAACCGAGACATGAAGAGAAGTTCCTTGTCACGACACTCGAGGACCTGATTACGAGTTTCCCCGACAATCATATGATTATCGAGATCAAGCAATATGGCGAGACCGGCCAAGCCGCGCTCGAGGAAGTGCTCCGTCTCATGGCGGAACTCGATGGGGACTACAACACATTCGCCCGCATCAACCTGGCTTCTTTCCATCATGAGATTTATGAGTCGTTCCTGAAATACCAGGCCACCGACTATCCGAATCTCCTCTTCTCACCGCAGGAGGCAAGCATCAGAGAGTTTTTCACCCTTCAGCTTCTGAGACTGAACGCTTTTTATAACGACCCGGTCACATCATTCCAGGTTCCCATGCGGGAAGGACCGATCAACCTTGCGACCAATGGCTTCATCCACAGTGCGAACCAACACAACATCGCCGTGCACTATTGGACCATCAACGACCCCGATGACATGCGTCACCTGATCGAAATCGGGGCCGACGGCATCCTGACCGACCGTCCCACCCTTCTTAGGGAAATCATCCAAGAATACTACGAATGATGATGGCATTCAAAAAGGAAGCGGCATTTAACTGGCCGCTTCCTTTTTTTCGCCTTCCTTGACCGGAATCTCGGGACGGCGTGTCTTGCGCATATGCATAAGACCGTATTCATCCGCCCGTCCCGCCGGTTTGAACCCGTGTGTCTGATAAAGCCTTATGTCATCTTTATCGTCCCTGTAGACATCGATGTCGATAGTGTCGAAATGCCGTCCATGATCCTTTTCAAGCATCTTCAAGACCGTGCTTCTGATGCCTCTTTTCTGATAGAAGCGACTGATGACGAACGCCCGGACCAACAGAACGGTCGCTTTCATCTCAAGCCAATAAAAACCGATGATCCTTTTTTTGCTTTGGATGCAGTGCAATGACCCGGTCTGTGTGAAAAAAGACTCGAAATCCGCAAGTGAAAGATTCTCTTTCTCCATCACCGCCGCGAGATGATCAGGTGCGTGTCTTCGGATCAGTTTCAGTAGTTTGTCATAATCCTGGGCAGTTGCTTCCTTGATGGCGATCATCATCAACACCTCCTGGATTTTCTTTTCCTATCTACCTTGATTATAGTCCACCGCGCGCCCGGCGTAAATAGAAAAAAAATTTTTACCATCATTTCAACTTGCCTCAATCTCCAAGACGCTTATGAAGTCATGAAAGAATCTGAGATGCCTAAACAAGGTGATTTGCCCATAAAAAAACGCTACCCACCTGATAAAACAGTGATTTGGAAGGACTTCAAACCCGACTTCCGCTTCAAAAACCCCGAAAGATGTTATACTGTTCATGACAACAATGAAAGGAATGATACAAATGCCCAAAGCATCCCTGATCAGAAAGTATGCGCAACTCGCGGCCAACATGGGCGCGAATGTGCAAAAAGACCAGCAGGTCGTCGTCCGTGCGAGCACCGAAAACAAAGAACTCGTGCGCGAAATCACAAAAGCCGCCTATGAGGCCGGCGCGAAGCGCGTCCATGTCGACTGGGGAGACGATTACATCAGCCGCCACGGCTACGACTTCATGAGCCTCGAAACCCTTCAGGACATCCCTGAATGGCGTGTTGAGAAAACCCGTTATTTCGTCACGGAAAACGCCTGCTTCATCAGTGTCACCTCCCCTATTCCCGGTCTCAACAAAGGGGTCGACCCCGATAAGATGCAAAAGGCTTCGCAAGCGGCGATGAAAAAGCTTTCTTTCTTCCAAAACCACCTCATGGGCAACAAGACCCAGTGGACCATCCTCGGAGCGCCGAATCCCGTTTGGGCGAAGAAGGTCTTTGCGGACATGGAAGAAGCGGAAGCCGTCGAAGCCCTCTGGAACGCAATCTTCGAAGCGAGCCGTGTACGCGAGGACAACGATCCCGTCAAGGAATGGGACGAACACAACGCCATCATCGCCAAGAATAACCGGACCCTCAACGATCATCAGTTCAAATCCCTCCATTTCCAAAACAGCCTCGGCACCGACATCACCGTCGGTCTGGTCGAAAACCATGTCTGGGCCGGCGGAAACGAACACACCATCGACGGTGTGGCGTTCAATCCGAACATCCCGACCGAAGAGAATTTCACCATGCCGCACAAGACCGGCACCAACGGCAAGGTCGTCGCCACGAAGCCCCTTGACTATCAGGGCAAGCTGATCGAAGACTTCTGGTTGGAATTCAAGGACGGCAAAGTCGTCGACTACGATGCCAAAAAAGAAAAAGAAGCACTCAAGAACCTCATCGAATACGACGAAGGGAGTGCTTATCTCGGCGAAATCGCCCTGATCAGCCATGATTCACCGATTTCCAATTCGGGCGTCCTTTACTATAACACCCTCTTCGACGAGAACGCTTCTTGTCATATGGCCCTTGGTCGCGCGTATCCGATGAACGTCGAAACCGGCGTCACCATGAAAAAAGAGGAACTCGAGGCAATCGGTTACAACAGTTCCCTCGTCCACTCCGATTTCATGTTCGGAAGCGCCGATTTGCAGGTCACCGGCATCACCAAGGACGGCAAGAAAATAACAATCTTCAAAGACGGAAACTTCGTCATCTGACGGACTGAGACCGGTTCACCCAAGAACCGGTCTTTTTTTGTGGCATTCGCTTTCCGCCCGTAGTATAATCAGGGTAAGAACGACCGAGGAGGTTCCCATGACCCGATATGACAAGACAAAGGTGTTTTGGAATACCATCTTCTCTCAGTTTCGCAGACCCTTGCCGGAGACACTCACGACCGGATGCGAATCCCTCGACAAAAGTCTTTTGTCACTCGGCAAGAAGGAGAACCATGTCGTCGATTTCGGCTTCGGCAGCGGCCTTTTCATGTTGATGCTCGCACAGAAATACGGCGGTGTCTATCACGGCATCGAACTATCGGAAGAAGCCTGTCTCCTCGCAGAGCGGCTCTTCAAAGAGACCGGACTCGGCAATCTGACGCTGTCGACCGGTTCCATCGACAGACTGAACGACATAGAAAGTGCTTCGGCCGACCTTTTCATCTGTTCGAACATCCTCGACAATCTAATCCCCACGGACGGTCTGTTCGTGTTGTCAGAGGTCAACCGCATCCTGAAACCGCAGGGGAAATGCTTCCTGAAACTGAACCGTCATCTCGATGAGAACACCATCCGCCTATACGACCTTCAAAAAATCGAGACGGATTTCTATCTCGAACCGAGCGGTCTATATCTGTGGAATCTACCGAACCCCCGGTGGATCACCATGCTTGAAGCGTATTTCACACTCATCGGTTACGAAGAACCCTATATCGAGAAAGCCAACGACACAAACCGGCTTTTCCTGTTGGAAAAAACCGAATAACAAAAATAGACCCGAACGTCATATAAAAGCCTTCCTCGAGGAAGGCTTTTGATTTGGAGGCATCAGTCGGAATCATACCTGATAAGAAACGTCCCTTTCTTCACCGCACCACTTTCATAAAGCGCAATCTGTCCTTCTTGCCGGTCGAGGTATCTTTCAAATAACGCCGCTTTATCAGGATAACTCTTCTTTAGCTCATCGGTCCTCTTTCTTAAGAAGGCAAGGTTCCTTTCGGTGATCGCTTTTACGATGTCGCTATCGACGGGCTTGAAATCGAGCCACTTGAATCCATGGTTCTGCAGGGCTTTTTCGAAGTCCTCTCTGCGGTAGTAAGGCACACTGTCATCAACGGCGAACCCGTCGTCCATGATAAGATGCCCGCCTTCCTCCACGGTCTTTTTGACGGCCGCGAACAGATTGTCGAGATCATCGAAAATCTCTGTCGCTCCGTTCAAAATCACCAGCGCATAAGTTTTTTCTCTTTCCACTATCTCGAAAAGGTCGGCGGCCTCAAAACGAACCCTGCCTTCAAGGGTCATCTTCTCGGCTTTTTCACGCGCATCCTTGATAAAGGGTTCGAACAGATCGATGCCTCTGATGTCAAGCGGAAAATACCTGGCAAGATGGATGGCCACCGTGCCTTTCCCGCATGCGAGGTCGAGCGCTTTCGCACCGGGGACGCCGAGCGAATGCTTTTTGACAAGGGCGGCCACATCAGCCGGTATACCGCCGAGCACACCGATATCCTGCATCAGATAGGGAATGAAGGGTAAGATTTCGGGATTGTCCGCCGAAAGCGAACGTGCGAGCCTTTGTTTCACATCCATCCAATCACCTCAGTTTCATTATAGCAAAGAATAAGGCCACCGACTATCGATAAGGATAGAGATATCGAATCCGGACTTCATATTCCATTCACAATCGCGTGTTACATTGATGGTGTAGACATCATCAAACAAAGGAGGCAACATCATGAACAACAAGATCTTAACCGCGTTCGCGCTATTCATCGGTCTTATCGCCGGTATGAGCGTTCTTACCGTTTTCGGTGGTGAGAATGACTTGTTTGAAACGGGCGACGACAACTTTTTCAGTCATGGGCATCATGGCGGCGGTCATCACCACGATGATCATGACGGTGAGTGGAACCACCACCATGGCGACAACTATCATCACGGCGATCATCACCGACACCACACCCACGACCACTGGAATAACGAAGAAGACACCACCTATGAATGGCTCTATCTTCATCTTGACAGTAACGCACGCCGCCTCGTCGACGGTGAATTCGCACAAAGACTTGCACAAATCGACTTTGCCGACATGGACGAGACCGCGGCCCTCGCAGCCATCGACCAGCTGAAAGAAGACCTTGCCTTATTCATCCGGACGGAAATCCAATATGAAGAAAACGGGGTGGCATTCCATGAGGGAACATGTACTGAGAGTCAAGATTGAAGGCATGCACTGCGGTTCATGCATCAATCATCTTGACAATGTGCTCTCCCGTGAGGGCGCGACCGATGTCGACATCGACATCGCAAGAAAATTCGGCGTCATCACATTCGTCGGCGAATCAGACGACGCGGACATCATGATAAGGACAATCGAAGAAGCCGGCTACACACCGACAAAACTTTCTGTCGTACCAAAAGAGGATGCTTGAGGCATTCTCTTTTCATATTGCTTGATATATCAATGCCCACAAATTAAAATGAAATTAAGCTGAACCAAGAAAGGAAGTGCGTGTATGCCTGATAAACATGAAAACCACGAAGAACATGAAAACCACGAAGAACATGCCCATCATGACCACCAGGACCACCACCGGCACATGATCGAAGACTTCAAAAAACGTTTCATTGTCGCTGTGATTGTGACAATCCCGATTCTTTTGCTGTCGCCGATGATCCAGGCGTGGTTCAATTTCGAGCTCGCTTTCCCGGGCGACACCGCGTTATTGCTGATTCTTTCAACCTTCATCTACTTTTACGGTGGCTGGCCGTTTCTGACCGGCCTGATCGACGAAATCAAACAAAGAACACCCGGTATGATGACCCTCATCGCCCTGGCGATTTCCGTGGCCTATATCTATAGTGTGGCAACGGTGTTCGGCCTCCCCGGAGACGATTTCTTCTGGGAGCTCGCCACCTTGATCGCCATCATGCTGCTGGGTCACTACATCGAGATGAAATCCGTCCTGAGTGCGTCAAAAGCCCTTGACGAGCTTGCGAAACTCATGCCTGACGAAGCGCACCTCATCAAAGACGGTGAGATTGTCGATGTCCCGGTCGAAAAGCTTAAAGAAGGCGACCGCATCCAGATCAAAGTCGGAGAGAAAGTTCCCGCCGACGGGGTGGTCGCCGATGGTGAGAGCCATGTCAACGAATCGATGCTCACCGGCGAATCGAAGCCGGTGCCGAAGAAGAAAGACGACAAACTCATCGGCGGTTCAATCAACGGTGACGGATCGCTCGAGATGACCATCAAAAGCACCGGAGAAGACTCCTACCTCTCCAAGGTCATCAACATGGTGCAAGAAGCCCAGGCCGCGAAATCGAAGACACAAAACCTAGCCGACCGCGCCGCGAAATATCTGACCTTCATCGCCATCACCGTCGGGACCATCACCTTGTTCACATGGCTCGCGATCGCCGGTGATATCACATTCGCTGTCGCCCGTATGGCGACCGTCATGGTCATCACCTGTCCGCACGCGCTCGGACTTGCGACTCCGCTTGTCGTCTCCCATTCCACCGCGCTCTCCGCTCAAAATGGATTGCTCATCCGAAACCGGACCGCTTTTGAAAATGCCGGCAATACCACCACGGTTGTTTTCGACAAGACGGGGACCCTCACCGAGGGCGTCTTCAAAGTGAACTTCATCAAAAGTTTCAGCGATGACCACGATGAGGACAGTGTCCTGAAACTCGCGGCCACCCTTGAGAAAAATTCCGAACACCCAATCGCGGCCGGTATAATGAACGCAGCCGAAGAAAAAGAGATCAAGACCACCGATATCAAGGATTTCAAGGCCATCAAGGGTAAAGGGGTCCAGGGTACCATCGACGGCAAAAAAATGATGATGGCCAGCCCGAAATACCTCAATAGTCAAAACATCGAGATTCCGAAACTCGATACCAGTGAACTCTCGACCAATGTCTTTTTGCTCATCGACGGTGAACTCATCGGTGCCATCGGCCTTGGTGATAAGATAAGAGAAAGCTCGAAAGACACCATCCGCGAACTTCAAAACCGCGGCATCGAATGCCTCATGATGACCGGTGACAATGAAAAGACCGCCAAAAAAGTTGCTGATGCCCTCGGTCTCGACGGTTACTACGCCGAAGTGCTTCCTGAAGATAAACAGGACCTGATCAAAAAACTGCAGAAGGAAGGACGTTATATCGCGATGACCGGAGACGGCGTCAACGATGCACCCGCGCTCGCACAAGCCGAACTCGGCATCGCCATCGGCTCAGGGACGGATGTCGCTGCGGAAACCGCCGATATCATCCTGGTCAACAGCGATCCCGCCGACGTGCTCGCCCTGCTCAAATTCGGTAAGGCGACCTTCAGGAAAATGGTCCAGAATCTGATCTGGGCGACCGGCTACAACGTCGTCGCCATTCCGCTTGCGGCCGGTGTCCTTTATGGGATTGGCATTCTCATCCAACCGGCGGTCGGCGCCATTCTAATGTCGCTTTCAACGGTCATTGTCGCCATCAACGCGAAACTGCTCAAAGTGAACTGATACTAACAAAAACGTACGCTCTTTCATCACTGATCATTCCCTGAAGGTCATACTGCGTGCAAATCAAGATGCGGCGTCACTTTCAGGGAATTTTTCATGAAGAGACCGGTTTCATGGTCATGAAAATAAAATTCAAACAAGCGACCAAGCAGATGCCCCCGCTACGATGGGTAAATTCCCGAGATGGTTGCACAGGGGTGCCCAATCGACTATAATAAGGTTAAAGAAAAAAACAAGGAGGCCATCATGGTTATAAGAATTCTCGGACCCGGATGCAAGAAATGCGAACTGACAGAAAAACACGTTCGAAAAGCGGTGGAAGAACTCGGACTCGAAGCGGAGATCAAGAAAATCCAGGATGTCACGGAAATCGGTGAAATGGGCATCATGCAGACACCGGCGGTGACCGTCGACGGCGAGGTCATCGTCCAAGGCCGAGTCGCGACCAAAAAGGAACTCAAAAAGAAACTTCTGGAACAGTAATGTCAAAAGGCCTTGATAGAAGGCTTTTTTTCTCTTCATGTCATCGTAAGAACCGTGTTCCGGCATAAAAGGAGGGTTTCACCATGCGTATCCTATTTCGTATTTTTCAGTATCTGACAAGATTCCTGCAACGGTTCATGCCCTACCGCACGCCAAAAATCATCGAAGGCGAAGAAACCGCGATTCCGCTCACACAATACATTAAGGAACAAAAACTTCAAAACATCTTCATCGTGACCGATGCAGGTGTTTTGAAGGCCGGATTGCTCGAAGGATTCAAACAGGAATTCGAAAAAGCCGGCATCGGCCACACGGTCTACCATGAGATCAGGGCCAATCCGACCATCATGGATATCGAAGCCGGTCTCAAACAATTCAAACAGACAAAATCAGACGCCATCCTCGC